>Ga0255347_1004282_pt1 | contig 17432 bp, 21 predicted proteins | sample wastewater_treat_2_FD_192479 | JGI IMG/M metagenome (GOLD analysis project Ga0255347, IMG submission 192479) | Wastewater microbial communities from Lulu Island WWTP, Vancouver, Canada - plant24 | ecosystem: Engineered > WWTP > Wastewater > Unclassified | place: Canada: Vancouver, British...
ACCACCCTGCCTATAAGTATTATTTATGACCGCTATGGGCTAAATACTAGCATAAGACCTAAAGAGCTATTGAGTGATGACGAGCATTTTATCCTAGCCATAAAGCCTGGGTTTATAGGCGTTGAGGTTGAAACCATAGACGATATTTACACCTGGTTTATTGATTATGCTATTCGAGATATTGACGACTATATAAACGGGCTGGGGAGCGGGTAGAAAATTTAAGATTAGATGACCTTTTTTGAGGTTTAGAATGGCGTAGAATGACAATGTAAGCAGTTTAGATCTAAATGCGGGATTAGTTTTGTAAATCCCCATTTACATAAGTAATGTTTAGGGCATAGAGGGCATAAATTGACAGATAATGAGGGCATAGATTTTAGCGATTTTCTAAGTGAAAATAGCGCCGAGGATATAGAACGCAAGCTAGACGTTAATAGGCAATTAGCCCACCTAACCCAGCGTGAGCGGGCTATCCTTTACTTATTCGCTTGCGGGGATACCCAGGCTGAGATAGGCGTAAAAGTGGGGCTATCCCAGCGGCATGTCGGGCGGATCCTGGAAGGCATAGCTAATAAGGCTGCGGGCTATTAGCTGGGAAAATGTCTAAAAAGGCTTGGATAAGGGGGGAATATATAGAGGCATAAATATTTAATGTCTAAAAGTGGCTGAAAAGTTGTTGTAGTTAATAGAGAATGATTTTTTATGTCTAAAAACAGCTTGAAACTCCCCTACTTATTAGAGGCTGAATTATGGGCCTTACCCGTTGAATTGTTAACGTTTTGTAAAGAAATGTCTAAAAAGTGGGTCGAAATTACAGTACTTAATAGAGAATGTTTTTTTTATGTCTAAAAAGGGCGCCTAATATCGAGTCATTAATAGAGGAACGAATATTCAATGTCTAAAAAAGCTGGGTTAGTGTACCTGATTAATAGAGGTAAGAATAAAACGGAATGTCTAAAAAGGCTTAGTTATGACCCATTATGTATAGAGGCCAATGTCTAAAAAGTGAGCTGAAACTCACTATAAGAGTTAAGGGTCAATGTCTAAAAAGGCTAAGCAACTAACCTAATAGATAGAGAGATCTAGCGAATATGTCTAAAAGTGCTTAAAAATGGCGTGTTAACTATAGAGGCTGGGTTATCGAATGTCTAAAAGCGCCTGGTTATGTGGGTCTATTAATAAGAGCGCAATTAGAAAATGTCTAAAAATGCTTAGTTATGAAGGTCTATATATAGAGATAAAAATTTAACGAATTAGTGAGGGCTAATGGAAACTAATAATCAGGATCTAAATAACAATTTACTTACCCAGGACGGGCGCCCCATTAACACCGCAACGATCTTAGAATGGCTGCAGGCTGATCAGGTTGCAGCGTCTTTATTGCAGGGTTATTTAGCCGCCCGCAAGCTGGGCGTAGAATGCCCTCAGGGGCGTAAAAATGGCGATTTTTCGGGCATAGCCCTAAACGCTAAGGAATAGCTATGACTAGCTATAAAAGCAGGAATAAATTAGTATAATTATGCCATGTTTAAAAGGACTTGCGCAGGAATGAAAAAGGGTATAGAATCAGATCAATTAAAGACTCGACCCGCCTTTTAGCGGGTCAACTATTGAAGTCTATAGCAGTTACCAGCTGCTAGTTAGAAGGGTCAAGGCTTGCGAACCAAAGGAACCAACCAACTATGCTTATTATAGGCCATTTACGCCTTATGTCAAGGCTATTAGGGGGATAGCGTGATAAAGGTATTCCCCGAGATCATATTTACAGCGATTAGGCATAACCGCCCAGCTGGGGCGTTTAGGTTATGGTTTATTGCTAAGCATTATGACAGCGGGAACGGGTTTATCCCTGCTAAGGATTTTAGGCGTTATGTAAGCGCCCAGGGCGTAAATGAAAAAACTTTTTATCGTTGGTTAAATCAGGCTATAGAGCTAGGGTTAATTAATAGAGTTAGCGGGGCTAAGCCCGTTTACCAGTTGGCCGCCTGGGAAGTGGGGGCGGCTGCAGCTGGGATAAATAACGATCTACTCAGGGCGGTTACGGTCCCGCTTAATAAATTCGTTGCTAAGGGTTGGTTATCCGTAATATGGGCGGGCTATCTAAAACACTTTGAAGGCAATCCCATAAGCAGGGCCGCCCTGGAAAGCTTAACAGGCGTCCCTGCTAGGACCCAGCTAGAGTATGAAACTAAAGCCCATGTAAGATCTAGGGCTAATTATGCGAGCTATGGGCTAGTACCTGATAACATAGATCAGGCGCTGGAATTTATGCCCATTGTTTATAGACCTGGGCATTATGTAACCCAGGAAGGGGAAGTTAGAAGGCGTTTACCTGATACCAGGACCGCCCCTAATGAGATCAGTTTAGCTAATGCAGGAAGGCTAAAGCGAGTAAATCAGGCGTTGTATAAAGAGGGCAGCAGCCAAACGATTTATAAGCTATACACCGAGAATGCTAAACAATCTAAGAGGGCACAAAGAAGGATCAGGAAAACAGACGAACTAGACCGCCCAGACTATATTTACGAGAGAATGGGCAAGCTAAAGGGAATGGGGTTATATGTGGCGCTGGCAGCGTGATAAAAACTCTCATTTAATGCGGGTATTAAAGAGGTATTTATGGCGTTTTTATCTTTTATCCCAGCAGTTGCAGTCTCTTTTATCTGTTAGCTTATGGATCTATCAGGCAGTGCAACCAGGAGGGCACGTGAAGGCAATCAACAACCAATCAACTAACCAATTAACTAACCAATCAACTAAAACAACCTATCGGAGGGTATTTACATGTCTTACAACTTTACAACTACACCATATGACGAACTAACCGCAGCTGATAAAAAGCGGGGTCATAAATTACAACTAAAGGATCAATTAACCGATATTCAGGCAGCGTTCAAAGGCGTTCTGGAGGCCAGAGCGGAGTTAAAGAGAGCAACGGCTAAATACTTAAACAGCCGTGATCAATTTAGCGATGACTATATTAACCAACTGATAGAGCGGGAGAAAAGCGCCGCTAATGCTGCTTATTCGAAGTACTACGATAAAGCGGCCAGGGCGCTAGAAAAGGCTAAGGAAGCGGTATTAGCTGGGCATGCCATTGTAGATTTAGCAGACCCCCGCCTATCTAATGCAATTTTAGTAATTCAGGCCTCAGGCGCTGGGATTAAATACGATACTGCGGCAAGCCTGGTAAGGGAGTTTGCAGGGGATCAGACTGCCTTAAGACTATTGCAAAGCGTGTTTAGCGGCGTAGGGGCTAACATGGACGGGGGATTAAGCAAAATGATCTATGATCCCGAGGCTGCCTTTGCCAATGCCACCGCCGAAATTCGAGATCATATGCTAAGCGCCGAAGGCAGCATAAACCGAGCCGCCCGAGCCGTTGCCGTGATCGCTAAGGGCGAAGGCGTAGACTTCCCAGAGCAATTTGACCCAGGCGAAATTGACCGAGCGGCCAGAAAGGGAGCGGGGTTACCCGATGACTAAAAGTACCGAGGATCATGCCACTTTTATTGAATTAAGGGCTAAAGGCCTATCATTCCAGGCCATAAGCGAGCAGTTGGGCGTTTCTAAACCCGTTCTGTTAAAGTGGCATAAGGAATTTGAGGCGGCCATTAAAGAACAGCGAGCTATGGAGCTTCAGGCGCTTATAGAACGATATAACGCCTCTAAAATGGCCAGAGTTGAAAACTTTGCCAAGTTATTGCAAGCCCTCCAAGCTGAGTTGAATGATCGCATTGACGAAAGCCGCGGGTTTGGGCTTGTACCCGCCGAAAAGCTGTTAGCAATGACAATGGCCTTAGATAAGCGCCTTGCGGATGAAGTTGAAGCCAATACCCTGCAAGTAGGCGGGATCGACTTCGACAATTACAAAGGCGCCGATGTAGAACTTGACTAAAGCTTGTACATAGTCAGTACAAAACTTGTACAAAACTTATACAAAACTTTACTGGTTTTTGATTGGTTGACGGGCGGATAAAAGCGGGGTTATCCGCCCCGACCCATTGCAATAATTAGCGATATAACTAAATATGGTTATACTCGGGGCGGCCTTTACGGTTCCCCCGTTGGATAACAGCCTATCTATTAGGCTAACTCCCCAGGTTGCCCTAGCCTGGGGCTGATCAGGCCCTAGCCCTCAGGGCCTGATCTATTTAAGCTAAAAGTTACACTTTCAACACTATAAAAAGGGTTATATACCCCTACCCAATTTGTGCCCGCATAAACGCAGGTTTACCGCATATGTTAGCAAGCGCCCAGTTGCAGGGATTTACCCCGCCCCCCACCCCTGTTAGAATTGCTATAAATAACTGGTATAGTTATGCCTAATTAGGACTTGACAATACTAGATAATAGGGTTATTATTGCTTATGTAAATGTGAGTTTACTAAACTAATCGGAGGGCTTGCAATGAATGACCTAATCGCAGTAGAAACTAGACCTAGTAAAGTTACCCAGGCTGAGGTTATCACTTTACCCGCTGGGCGCCCTGATAAAAACCCCGCCCTGGTTTACTTGCGAGGTATGACCCCTAAGGCTAGACGGGTCCAGGCTAATGCCCTAAACGCCATAGCCCGCCTGGTAAACCCAGCCTTAGATCTTTATAGCCTGAAGTGGGATCTAATCGAATACCAACACGCCCAGGCTATCAGGGCTGATCTAATCGAGCTTTACAGCCCCGCAAGTGTAAACCGCATGCTAAGCGCCCTGAGGGGAGTAGCTAAACAGGCCTGGCTATTAGGGCTGATAGAGGCCGATCAGTATTTTAGGATCAATGAGATAGGCAATGTTAGGGGATCCACCTTACCCGCTGGGCGGGCGCTAGCGGGCGGGGAGTTAAACGCCCTAATGCAGGCCTGCATAAATGACCTTACCCCAGCTGGATTTAGGGACGCTGCAATTATTGCAGTTATGGCAGTAGCAGGCCCTCGCCGCAATGAGTTAGTAAATCTAGATATAAATGACTATGACCCTGAGAGCGGCGCCCTAAAGATCTTACACGCTAAAGGAAATAAACAGCGGATAGTTTACTTAGATAACGGGGCGGCTGAGGCGTTAGCTGACTGGCTAACCCTGAGAGGGTCCCAGCCTGGGGCGCTATTCGTGCCCATAACTAAGGCGGGTAAATTGACCTATAAACATCTTACAGATCAGGCTATCTATAACATGCTAATAAAGCGGGCTAACCAGGCGGGCGTTAGTCAATTTACGCCCCATGATTTACGTAGGACCTGCATAACTGATCTATTAGAGGCTAAGGTAGACGCCCTGATAGTGGCTGCTATCGCTGGGCATGCTAGCACCGATACAACCCGTAAATATGACCGCCGCCCTGAGGCAGCTAAACAGCAAGCCGCTAAAATGTTACATATCTCTTATACTAGGCGATTAGAATAACCAAGTATAGTTAATTCATGTCGAGTAAAAACTGGCATGATTATTGTATACTAGGTAGGCATGAGAATAATAAGCATAGCTAATCATAAAGGCGGCACCGCTAAAACCACCACCGCCCGCACCCTGGGCGATTATATGGCCATGCAAGGCTATAAAACCCTGCTAATTGATTTAGATCCCCAGGCGGCGCTAACTATGGCTTGCGGATTTAGAGAGGCGGTTTACCCTAACATGGTAGACGTTATAGGCGGCGCCCAGGCTGGGTATATACCCATAAAAGAGATTATCAGGAAGGTAAAGCCTAATCTATACCTAGCCCCTGCTAATCTGAATTTATCAGGCTGCGAGCTGGGCATAACTTCTAGAATAGGGCGGGAATATATCGTAAAACGGGCGCTAGAAGGTTTAGATTATGACCTGGCAATTATTGACAATCCCCCCAGCGTTAGCCTATTGACAATAAACGGGCTGGCCGCTAGTGAGGGGGTCCTAATACCCGCCCAGCTAACCCCGCTAGATGTCAATGGCGTTATGCAATTTATAAAGCTAGTAGACGGGATCAGGGCGGGGCTGGGTATAGATCTAGAGATAATCGGGATTTTACCTACCTTTTATGACGGGCGGCTAAAGTTACACCAGCAGGCTGAAAAAGCCCTAAAAAGGGCTAAATTACCCCTGCTAGACGTTGCTATAGGTAGGACCGTAAAGGTAGCAACCGCCGCCATAAATGGGCAAAGTATTTTAACTAGTGATCCAACTAACCCCCAGGCGGGGAATTACAACGAATTAGGAAAGGTTATAGAAAAATGGCTAAAAATAAAGATCTAACCCCTGAATTTACCGACCTGATAACGGGCGGGCAATCTGAGGCGCCCCAGGCTGAGCAACCTAAGGAAACTAAACCTAAGGCTAAAAAGCAGGCCTATAAAACTATTAGCGTTGGATTGACGGGCGAGGAGCTAATCGAGGTTGAGAGAATAGCCCAGGAATTAGATCAACCCAGGCATGCGGTCCTAAAATACGCCATAACTGAGTTTATCAGGCGTTATAACAAAGGGGAGCGCCCCGAGTTAGTTACAGTCCTAAAGCTAAAATAATCTAATGCAATGTTAATAATAGCTATGTATAGTTAACTATGGGCTAGAATGGGCTAGCCATAGTTAGGAGTAAGAGGGCATAACTTGACTAATAATAAGTTACATAGTTTAGGGGCGGCCATAAGTGGCTAAAAAGCTAACCTATCGGGTCCTACCAACTAATCTATTTAGCCTGCCTGATCAGGAAGTAAAAAGGCAGCTGAGCGGGCTGCAGTATACCGAGGTTATTAGATCCCTAATACTCTATGAGGTAAACGCTATCAGGGCTGGGGAAGTGCGAGAGGTTAGGACCTTACGGGGGCTATGGTATAAGCTGATAAAACCCATTGTATCTAGATCAGGGCGGCTAAATGAGTTAGGTAAGAATAATAAGCCCGTAGAATGGGCTAGGTATTTATCAGACTATCTAAATGAGTTAGTAGACGCTGGGATAACCAGCTATGAGGAATTAGCGATAATTGACGGGTCTAGAGAGCGCCGCCCCGCCGCCCAGGTAGACGCCCAGCTAGTAGATGTAACTATGATAGGCGGGCATTATCCCTGGATTATCCTATTTACTGAAAAAGATACTATATGGCCCATAGTGGAAAATATCGCTAGCCTTTATGGGGTAAGCGCTATTAGCGGGAAGGGCAAGCCTTCTAACGCCTGCAGCGAGAATATAACCAGGGCAATAATCAATAGTGAGGCGTTTAAGGCCGCCCAGCCTGAGGCGCTAATTCTATTATCCCTAACCGACTATGACCCCTCAGGCTATATCATATCTAGCGCCCAGCTGGATCAGATAACCACCGCCGCCAGGAATTATGGCGGGGAGCTGGGCAAGCTAAGGCAAGTAATCCATAAAAGGATAGGGATAACACCTGATCAACTAACCCCAGCTGAATTAGCGGCTAATTCTTACGAGCCTAAAGAGGCTGGGCTAACCGAATGGCTAAAAGAAACGGGCGGGATCAATGGGCAACCGCTGGGGCTGGAATTAGATAGCCTGGAAACTTCGCAATTAAGGGCAATGTATGCTAGCGCCATTGAGGCTGAAATAGACCTAACTAGCCGCTATAACGACCTGAGAGAGGCGTTTATAGATCTTATGGCCTGCAATGCCTTATTGCCCGAATTTAACAGGCGTAGGGCTGAGCTGATAGCCCAGGCTAGAAAAAGTCCGATCTACACCGATATAAAAAGCGCCGCCCTGAGTGAGGATCTATTTTATAACGCTGCGATAGCAGGTAAGCCCTGGGTAGGTCCTACTGAAACCCTGCAACTATTCGAGAGTTACCAGGGACCGCTAGCCCAGCTATGGGATAACCAACTAACAGGAAAGGGCAACTAATGACCGATAACTACAGATTAGAGCAAGCTATAGCCTGGCATTTAGCTAATAACTTCATACCACCCCAGCCCGTAGAACTAACCGACTATTGCATAGAGGCAATAAACGCCTGCAATGATAACGATCCTGATAGGGCAATTAGCCTGCCTGGGGGCGTAACTGTTACAGCTGGGGAGCTAGTGAGTGATCTTAGATTAGAGGACCTAATAAAAGGAAACTAACATGAAACCTATAACCCGCTGGGAATTGATTAAGGCAATAGCTGAGGCTTATAAACTTTATTATTTAGATCCTGATCCTACCACCCTGCCTATAAGTATTATTTATGACCGCTATGGGCTAAATACTAGCATAAGACCTAAAGAGCTATTGAGTGATGACGAGCATTTTATCCTAGCCATAAAGCCTGGGTTTATAGGCGTTGAGGAGGGATTCGAACCCTCGACCTCTTCAGTGCGATTGAAGCGCGCTCCCAACTGCGCTACAGGCCCGTCCTCCATCCAGATTTCAAGACTCATTATTTTACCGGTTTGATCCGTGAATGTCAAGCTACAGAAAAGAGTCTGTTTTATTGAATAGAGAGTGCTATACCGCGCAAGTGAGTGATGTGAAAATATAAAATTATTGTAAATCTCATTCCAGATAAGAACACAAAACCAGGTGTACGACTAACAAATTTGAATGCACTTATGTATATATACTCTTGATCCAAAATTTGAAAACCTAGACCCTCAATGATAATGGCAGATAGTAGTCGGACTGTTTTTCAATATCTATAATTGCACGGAATCCCCAAAAACCTTTAGTAGAATCCAATTGACTCCTTCGCCCTGTGCAACAATATCAGCGGGTGTTACAAAATATGGATTATCAAAAACTTCTCCGAGTAAATATACAGCTTGTCGGAATTTGTCAATTGCATATTGGTTGCCATTATATTTATCTGCAAAATACCTAATAAGGGCATTTATTGACTGAATTGCGTAAAAATTGATTTTTGAGTTGAAGAATCTAAATCCCCAAAGGTGTAAAAATAAAAAGAAAAACTTCGAACCGTTGCGTTCATTAAAAGAAAAATTCGCTCTAAATGATTTTGCAGGACTCCATCTTTTGGTCATTATCCTGGGTGTAAAAATTCTAGGAACATATAGAATATTATCATCGAACTGAAAATAGTCCCCAATGTCAAACTTTTCCAGGTGTACGTTATAGACCAATTTAAAAGCAGATGATAGGCCTGGCACACCATGTAAATTTGCAAATTGTCGAATAGAATAAAGGGAAAGGAAAGCAATATCAACATATACTTGAGAGGGGAAACAATAATTAATATCAATCGATACATCATAATTATCGTAAAAACTAAACTTCATTGTTAATAATTTTGTAGCCACATTTCTCCAAAGAAACAGGTTTAGAGCCATAAAACAACAACCAACTTATTCAGTTGGTTGTTTGATTAGTGAGTTTATTTTATGCGCCGGTATTGGTGATAGAAGTGGTTTTCTTCTTTTCGTCCTTCGCTTTGCGCTTTTCTTTGATGGTCAATTTAGGTTTCTTACGATCTTCTCTTCCAGCTTTGTCTTTAGTTGCCATAGTGTTCCTCCGTTCAATAAATAGATTACTCGCTAATTATAGCCGATTATGGCGATGTGAGAGTAGACCTGCATAGCCTCTGTTGAACACAAGCCAACGCGATAACCAGCTCAGCAGCCATTTTTTACCAATCAGCGCTGTTTCTAATTCTTACGAGCCTAAAGAGGCTGGGCTAACCGAATGGCTAAAAGAAACGGGCGGGATCAATGGGCAACCGCTGGGGCTGGAATTAGATAGCCTGGAAACTTCGCAATTAAGGGCAATGTATGCTAGCGCCATTGAGGCTGAAATAGACCTAACTAGCCGCTATAACGACCTGAGAGAGGCGTTTATAGATCTTATGGCCTGCAATGCCTTATTGCCCGAATTTAACAGGCGTAGGGCTGAGCTGATAGCCCAGGCTAGAAAAAGTCCGATCTACACCGATATAAAAAGCGCCGCCCTGAGTGAGGATCTATTTTATAACGCTGCGATAGCAGGTAAGCCCTGGGTAGGTCCTACTGAAACCCTGCAACTATTCGAGAGTTACCAGGGACCGCTAGCCCAGCTATGGGATAACCAACTAACAGGAAAGGGCAACTAATGACCGATAACTACAGATTAGAGCAAGCTATAGCCTGGCATTTAGCTAATAACTTCATACCACCCCAGCCCGTAGAACTAACCGACTATTGCATAGAGGCAATAAACGCCTGCAATGATAACGATCCTGATAGGGCAATTAGCCTGCCTGGGGGCGTAACTGTTACAGCTGGGGAGCTAGTGAGTGATCTTAGATTAGAGGACCTAATAAAAGGAAACTAACATGAAACCTATAACCCGCTGGGAATTGATTAAGGCAATAGCTGAGGCTTATAAACTTTATTATTTAGATCCTGATCCTACCACCCTGCCTATAAGTATTATTTATGACCGCTATGGGCTAAATACTAGCATAAGACCTAAAGAGCTATTGAGTGATGACGAGCATTTTATCCTAGCCATAAAGCCTGGGTTTATAGGCGTTGAGGTTGAAACCATAGACGATATTTACACCTGGTTTATTGATTATGCTATTCGAGATATTGACGACTATATAAACGGGCTGGGGAGCGGGTAGAAAATTTAAGATTAGATGACCTTTTTTGAGGTTTAGAATGGCGTAGAATGACAATGTAAGCAGTTTAGATCTAAATGCGGGATTAGTTTTGTAAATCCCCATTTACATAAGTAATGTTTAGGGCATAGAGGGCATAAATTGACAGATAATGAGGGCATAGATTTTAGCGATTTTCTAAGTGAAAATAGCGCCGAGGATATAGAACGCAAGCTAGACGTTAATAGGCAATTAGCCCACCTAACCCAGCGTGAGCGGGCTATCCTTTACTTATTCGCTTGCGGGGATACCCAGGCTGAGATAGGCGTAAAAGTGGGGCTATCCCAGCGGCATGTCGGGCGGATCCTGGAAGGCATAGCTAATAAGGCTGCGGGCTATTAGCTGGGAAAATGTCTAAAAAGGCTTGGATAAGGGGGGAATATATAGAGGCATAAATATTTAATGTCTAAAAGTGGCTGAAAAGTTGTTGTAGTTAATAGAGAATGATTTTTTATGTCTAAAAACAGCTTGAAACTCCCCTACTTATTAGAGGCTGAATTATGGGCCTTACCCGTTGAATTGTTAACGTTTTGTAAAGAAATGTCTAAAAAGTGGGTCGAAATTACAGTACTTAATAGAGAATGTTTTTTTTATGTCTAAAAAGGGCGCCTAATATCGAGTCATTAATAGAGGAACGAATATTCAATGTCTAAAAAAGCTGGGTTAGTGTACCTGATTAATAGAGGTAAGAATAAAACGGAATGTCTAAAAAGGCTTAGTTATGACCCATTATGTATAGAGGCCAATGTCTAAAAAGTGAGCTGAAACTCACTATAAGAGTTAAGGGTCAATGTCTAAAAAGGCTAAGCAACTAACCTAATAGATAGAGAGATCTAGCGAATATGTCTAAAAGTGCTTAAAAATGGCGTGTTAACTATAGAGGCTGGGTTATCGAATGTCTAAAAGCGCCTGGTTATGTGGGTCTATTAATAAGAGCGCAATTAGAAAATGTCTAAAAATGCTTAGTTATGAAGGTCTATATATAGAGATAAAAATTTAACGAATTAGTGAGGGCTAATGGAAACTAATAATCAGGATCTAAATAACAATTTACTTACCCAGGACGGGCGCCCCATTAACACCGCAACGATCTTAGAATGGCTGCAGGCTGATCAGGTTGCAGCGTCTTTATTGCAGGGTTATTTAGCCGCCCGCAAGCTGGGCGTAGAATGCCCTCAGGGGCGTAAAAATGGCGATTTTTCGGGCATAGCCCTAAACGCTAAGGAATAGCTATGACTAGCTATAAAAGCAGGAATAAATTAGTATAATTATGCCATGTTTAAAAGGACTTGCGCAGGAATGAAAAAGGGTATAGAATCAGATCAATTAAAGACTCGACCCGCCTTTTAGCGGGTCAACTATTGAAGTCTATAGCAGTTACCAGCTGCTAGTTAGAAGGGTCAAGGCTTGCGAACCAAAGGAACCAACCAACTATGCTTATTATAGGCCATTTACGCCTTATGTCAAGGCTATTAGGGGGATAGCGTGATAAAGGTATTCCCCGAGATCATATTTACAGCGATTAGGCATAACCGCCCAGCTGGGGCGTTTAGGTTATGGTTTATTGCTAAGCATTATGACAGCGGGAACGGGTTTATCCCTGCTAAGGATTTTAGGCGTTATGTAAGCGCCCAGGGCGTAAATGAAAAAACTTTTTATCGTTGGTTAAATCAGGCTATAGAGCTAGGGTTAATTAATAGAGTTAGCGGGGCTAAGCCCGTTTACCAGTTGGCCGCCTGGGAAGTGGGGGCGGCTGCAGCTGGGATAAATAACGATCTACTCAGGGCGGTTACGGTCCCGCTTAATAAATTCGTTGCTAAGGGTTGGTTATCCGTAATATGGGCGGGCTATCTAAAACACTTTGAAGGCAATCCCATAAGCAGGGCCGCCCTGGAAAGCTTAACAGGCGTCCCTGCTAGGACCCAGCTAGAGTATGAAACTAAAGCCCATGTAAGATCTAGGGCTAATTATGCGAGCTATGGGCTAGTACCTGATAACATAGATCAGGCGCTGGAATTTATGCCCATTGTTTATAGACCTGGGCATTATGTAACCCAGGAAGGGGAAGTTAGAAGGCGTTTACCTGATACCAGGACCGCCCCTAATGAGATCAGTTTAGCTAATGCAGGAAGGCTAAAGCGAGTAAATCAGGCGTTGTATAAAGAGGGCAGCAGCCAAACGATTTATAAGCTATACACCGAGAATGCTAAACAATCTAAGAGGGCACAAAGAAGGATCAGGAAAACAGACGAACTAGACCGCCCAGACTATATTTACGAGAGAATGGGCAAGCTAAAGGGAATGGGGTTATATGTGGCGCTGGCAGCGTGATAAAAACTCTCATTTAATGCGGGTATTAAAGAGGTATTTATGGCGTTTTTATCTTTTATCCCAGCAGTTGCAGTCTCTTTTATCTGTTAGCTTATGGATCTATCAGGCAGTGCAACCAGGAGGGCACGTGAAGGCAATCAACAACCAATCAACTAACCAATTAACTAACCAATCAACTAAAACAACCTATCGGAGGGTATTTACATGTCTTACAACTTTACAACTACACCATATGACGAACTAACCGCAGCTGATAAAAAGCGGGGTCATAAATTACAACTAAAGGATCAATTAACCGATATTCAGGCAGCGTTCAAAGGCGTTCTGGAGGCCAGAGCGGAGTTAAAGAGAGCAACGGCTAAATACTTAAACAGCCGTGATCAATTTAGCGATGACTATATTAACCAACTGATAGAGCGGGAGAAAAGCGCCGCTAATGCTGCTTATTCGAAGTACTACGATAAAGCGGCCAGGGCGCTAGAAAAGGCTAAGGAAGCGGTATTAGCTGGGCATGCCATTGTAGATTTAGCAGACCCCCGCCTATCTAATGCAATTTTAGTAATTCAGGCCTCAGGCGCTGGGATTAAATACGATACTGCGGCAAGCCTGGTAAGGGAGTTTGCAGGGGATCAGACTGCCTTAAGACTATTGCAAAGCGTGTTTAGCGGCGTAGGGGCTAACATGGACGGGGGATTAAGCAAAATGATCTATGATCCCGAGGCTGCCTTTGCCAATGCCACCGCCGAAATTCGAGATCATATGCTAAGCGCCGAAGGCAGCATAAACCGAGCCGCCCGAGCCGTTGCCGTGATCGCTAAGGGCGAAGGCGTAGACTTCCCAGAGCAATTTGACCCAGGCGAAATTGACCGAGCGGCCAGAAAGGGAGCGGGGTTACCCGATGACTAAAAGTACCGAGGATCATGCCACTTTTATTGAATTAAGGGCTAAAGGCCTATCATTCCAGGCCATAAGCGAGCAGTTGGGCGTTTCTAAACCCGTTCTGTTAAAGTGGCATAAGGAATTTGAGGCGGCCATTAAAGAACAGCGAGCTATGGAGCTTCAGGCGCTTATAGAACGATATAACGCCTCTAAAATGGCCAGAGTTGAAAACTTTGCCAAGTTATTGCAAGCCCTCCAAGCTGAGTTGAATGATCGCATTGACGAAAGCCGCGGGTTTGGGCTTGTACCCGCCGAAAAGCTGTTAGCAATGACAATGGCCTTAGATAAGCGCCTTGCGGATGAAGTTGAAGCCAATACCCTGCAAGTAGGCGGGATCGACTTCGACAATTACAAAGGCGCCGATGTAGAACTTGACTAAAGCTTGTACATAGTCAGTACAAAACTTGTACAAAACTTATACAAAACTTTACTGGTTTTTGATTGGTTGACGGGCGGATAAAAGCGGGGTTATCCGCCCCGACCCATTGCAATAATTAGCGATATAACTAAATATGGTTATACTCGGGGCGGCCTTTACGGTTCCCCCGTTGGATAACAGCCTATCTATTAGGCTAACTCCCCAGGTTGCCCTAGCCTGGGGCTGATCAGGCCCTAGCCCTCAGGGCCTGATCTATTTAAGCTAAAAGTTACACTTTCAACACTATAAAAAGAAATATCTACAGCTTATTAAACCGTTTTTATTTACAACCTGTGGGTAAGCACAGTTCAATACGATCCAGTTCGTCCCAGCCGCTTTGACCGATAAATCCGGCTGCCATTAGGTCTGGAAACCAGTTACTGTCATTTCTCTCAAATACTTTTAGGATTTCTTCATAGCCAAGGAGTATCTTATACTTAGCCGTTTCTAAACATTCCGGAACATTAATCGAGTCTATTTCGTCTGCGATTAACCGAACAACTGTTATAGTTTCGATCCGATCCTCTTCGGATGTGAAGAGTACACTGCTGGTTATATCCAGATTACCAAGGTCTACCCCCGCTGAATTACTCGATCTTTCATAGATCAGCCGGTATTCCTTGATAATCTCAGGGACCAAGTCTTTATTACAGTACTCATTCAGTCGCACATCATCAACGATAGATTCGATAATATTCCTGGGTATCAAAGTTGGGACTGGGGTATTTGTCGGTCCAGGGGTAGCAGTTATCCAAACAAGCCCAAAACTCTCAGGCGTATCTGTTGCCTTGTTGTCAGCCTGGATTGTTCCCGCAACGTATGTTTGCATTATTGATGGATCAGCAGTAGCAGGGTTTTGATTGCATGATACAGATGTTACTAGAAACAGAATTGCAAAAAAGAAACCCAATATCCTATTAGTCATATGTAAATCCTTACTAACTCAATTAAAACAAAACATTGTCCAAGGTCATTAGAGTTTTCACATCAATGACCAAACGAACACAATCACAAATGCAATCGTAATCAACGACATAGGGATCATACAGCCTACCATTCTACCAACCTTACGTTGGCGTCCTTGTCTCGTTGTAGGTATCCCTGTCGTTCTCGCAATTCTTTGCTTAACACTACTAATACCCACGGCGCGCTTCCAACTATATGACAGTCCTGGAATAATTGATTTTCTAGCCATTTCTCTCCCAACAACTTTAAACCAAACAGATTATTTCTAGCATGAAATAAACAAGAGGTGCAAGAAGAAGCATTGCTATTCCCAAGCACCCTGTTTTGTTGTTGATTCTGATAATTCGTCCATTGTCATCCTTAACAACCTCTCCAATTTGCTTGCCTTTTTGGTTAGTAATCTTGATTGTTTTTAGTGGCATTCCACACGTTGTGCATTTTGGATTCGTTATTAGATTTCGATGACCACAGTAATGACAGAGCACCATTTTGCCTACTAAATTTTCTCGTTTCAGTTTTGGCATGGACACCTCTTAATAACTAGGAAAATCTGCATCGGGCCGCAAAAACCCTTAAAGGTCTTTTTGATTGAAAAAAGCAAACATGTCGTTTAGTCGTTTAGCCTGTTTGGTATTGGCAGATAGAAAGCGAGAAATCCTATGTCACGAAAAGCCTGTTCCAGGGAATTCTCAAGGTCTCTGCAATACTTAGTCAGACTATGCAATTCCAGCATTCCTAAATTCCTGTGTGAGCCCCACCACTAATGTTCTCATTGACAGAAAAAAAAGTAGCCTGGTCAATATTAACATTAAGAATTATAACACTACCTTAAGGCACGTTCAATACTAATATCGGTTTAACAAACTGTCAGGAAAGAGGATATGAACAATATATGGTACTAGGTAGCATAGATGATCTGCATTGTTCTACAATAACCATCAGATATTCAAAGAAGAGCTTGTTTAATCCAATCAAAACGCCACTGAATGAACAGTGGCGTTTTGATTCTGTTGTTCAGCTATAATTGGATTGAAAGAAAAAAGCGGGTGATGGGATTCGAACCCACGAATGTTAGCTTGGGAAGCTAATGCCTTACCGCTAAAATAAATCCCGTTATCTAAAACGGCTATAACGTTCCCGCTATGGTTACCCAGGCGCTTGCGGGTTGCCTTGCGCTTTTCGGCGCTATTGGGATACTCCAAATAAAATCTAACTCCGTTCATTTCGCTCCTTTTTGGGTTTAGTTATCCAGGTGAATATTGATCAAATCACATGGCGCCGTTGTTAAGTCTTGCTTAGTTCCCAAATAGCGTTCGGTGGTTTGAACGCTTGCATGGCCTAAGGTCAATTGAATTTGATCTATAGGCGCGTTTGCCTTGCGCGCTAATTGGGCGAATGTACGCCGTAAATCGTGAGCTGCCAGGTTGAACCCGCAAGCCGCGGCGTACTCTTTTACGATGTTTTGAATCGCCTGGGATGTTAGCTTTTCTCCCGTTATGGTATCGCCTTTATTTATTGGCCTGAATACATAACCGCTGCTTATGTTAGCGGTCTCGATCCATTCGTCTATTGCCCGCTTTGCCCAATTTGGCAGGGGGATAGTTCTAACGCGGTTGCCCTTGCCGATCATGTCAATAATCGCCCAACGACTCTCGCGTTGTTGTATGTTTTCAATTTTCAGGTTAGCAACCTCGGACCTGCGTAAGCCGCCGCCGATCATAAGCGCTAAAATCGCCCGGTCCCTTAGCCCCTTCAGGCGCGTAAGATCCGGCGCGTTAATCAACCTTTCCGCTTGCTCAAGCGTTAGCCAATTCCCGGATCTAACCCCGCTTGACTTCACGCCCTTAACCTTTGCAACTCCATTGCCTTGCGTTTCTTCAATTAGTTCGTTATCCGCAGCCTCAATTGCCAATCGCCTAATAGCGGATAATCTTAGGTTTATCGTACTCGGTGCATAATCGGTGCTGCTTTGCAGGTGGGCTTTGTAGGCGTTTACAGTTGCCTTAGTTAGCCCCGGCTTGCCCTGATCCTGATACCAGTTTAGAAAATCATCTATTGCATGCGCATAAGCGGTTTTGCTATGCGGGCTATTCAGGCCGTCAATAACCAGGGCTTTTATCTGATCTAAGCTTTCAGGGTTTTGAATTACGGTTAGTTCGTTATTATCCATTCGTGCCGCCTTTTCGGTTAGTTAGTTATAAGCATTATTATAATAAG
>Ga0255347_1004283_pt1 | contig 17432 bp, 15 predicted proteins | sample wastewater_treat_2_FD_192479 | JGI IMG/M metagenome (GOLD analysis project Ga0255347, IMG submission 192479) | Wastewater microbial communities from Lulu Island WWTP, Vancouver, Canada - plant24 | ecosystem: Engineered > WWTP > Wastewater > Unclassified | place: Canada: Vancouver, British...
ATTTGCCTCGAGTCCAACAGTATCAGGTTCCCTTTCAAGAACAATCTTGTATAGTCTTGTGACAAATTCATTAGCCTGAGATTTGGTAGCGGCAAATAACGAACCCGTTTGCATAGAAAAGACAAAAGAAAAAATAAAAATGCTAACGATAATGTATTTTACTGTCTTTTTCATTTTAGCTTTCTGTAAAAATATTAATAAATTAGATAGATTAATATGAAAACATCTACAATTATGTGATGATTGTCATATTGTTTTATTACAATTTAATTTATTAAATAATTTTATTACATTAATTACAAAAATAAAGATATAAAATTATAAATCAGAAAATTTTTTATACCCACAATTCTGTGGGAATCTTTATATTTTTGAATACTTACTTTGATAATACTAGTGTTATAAAAATGCTATAAAAAGGATTATACGAGTCGTTACCACCTATATTTTAAATCTGATTTTAAAAAATGGAGCGGGAAACGGGACTCGAACCCGCGACCTAAAGCTTGGAAGGCTTTCGCTCTAGCCAACTGAGCTATTCCCGCTTATATCAAAATCGAACTTAATAAAATGCTTAATAAGTAACTTAATAAGTAATATAATAATAACTAAGATTGAAAAACATTAAAAATTTTTGCATTATTATTTTATATAAAAAAAACAAATAATCAATAAAAATAATTAAACAAAATACACATATAAACATAATATCATTATTTTTAATAATAACACTTTAGATAAAAAAACATACAAGAATACACGTGTAGCATCTTTAAGGGAAGTCATTATGCAAAGCAAAAACCAAAATACCTTAAATAAGCTTGCCGGAGTATTTGCTCCAATAGTAACACCTTTTGAAAATGAAGAAATACTTTACGATAAGCTTAAAAATAATATAGTCAAATATAATTTAACAGATTTGAGAGGATATATGCCTCTTGGGAGTAATGGTGAATATCAAGGACTTACTGAAGAAGAGTCTTTAAAAATATTGGATATTGTCCAAAAATACAGGGCCAACGGAAAAATAATTGTTGCTGGTTGCGGAAGAGAATCAGCCAAAGCAACAGTTGAATTTATTAAAAAAGCAGCATCTATTGGTCTTGATTTTGCTTTTATACTTACTCCTCACTATTTTGTCAATGCAATGACTGATGATGCCCTTTTTAAATATTTCACTTTTGTTGCTGACAAATCACCCGTCCCTATCGTAATCTATAATGCTCCCAAGTTTGCTTTTAATCTTTTAATTTCACCAGAACTAGTTGAAAGATTATCAATTCATCCAAATATCATAGCAATGAAAAACTCATCATTGTTTCCAAATTCAGAATATAAAAAACATATTGCACCAAATTCCAATTTTTATTTGATTGCGGGAAACATAAAAACCTTCTATTCTGGGTTAATGAGTGGTGCAATAGGTGCAGTTTTGTCAACTGCAAGCTATCTACCAGAATATTGTTGTAAGTTATATCAGCTTTACGTTGAAAAAAATTATTCTGAAGCAGAAAATTTAAGCTGTTTTTTAAACGAATTATCTGATAATACTATAGGAAAATTTGGTGTTCCAGGAGTTAAGTTCGGAATGGAACTAAGAGGTTTTTATGGAGGCGAGCCTAGGTTACCTTTACTTCCTCTAAACCCTAAGGACAAAGAAGATATAATTAGATATTTCAAAAGCCACGGGATAAAAAAGATTAACTTGGTTTAAATATGCCACTGGCATATTTAAACATCTACCTAGTTAAATAGATTTATTTGTTAAGTTGATGGTCGGGGTGAGAGGATTTGGTCTTTCGTCTCGCCTTTGGCTCGCTGCAGAGCCGCGGACTCGTTCGCTTTGCTCATTCCGTCCTTTCAAATCCTTGGTTTAAATATGCCACTGGCATATTTAAACATCTACCTAGTTAAATAGATTTATTTGTTAAGTTGATGGTCGGGGTGAGAGGATTTGAACCTCCGACCCCCTGCTCCCAAAGCAGGTGCGCTAAACCAAGCTGCGCTACACCCCGAATAAGCAAAATATAATTAGGAAATAAGGATAAGGCAAGATGTAATATTATCATATATTTTGAATATTTCAACACGTGCTTTTTAGAGTATTAGATAAAAACACAGCAAGATTTTTTAAGGCTTTTCCTCTATGACTTATTTTATTTTTTTCATCACTCCCTAGTTCTGCCATTGTTTTATCATAACCTTTTGGTATAAAAAGACTGTCATATCCAAAACCGCCCTCACCTTTTTCATTAAAACCTATATTACCCTCGCAAACGCCATTAGTTTTAAAAATAAGTCCCTTCTTGGGGTCCCACAAGACTAAACTGCAAACAAATCTTGCTTTTCTTTTTGAAAAATCTTTTATCTCCTCTAGTTCTTGAAGAAGTTTGCCCCTGTTTGATTTATCATCAGCATCTTTACCACAATATCTTGAAGAATATATTCCTGGTTTTCCACTCAAAACATCAACCTCAAGCCCAGAATCATCAGCAACTGTTATTTTATTAAGGTAGTTTGCGATACTTTTAGCTTTTATTAATGCATTTTCTTCAAAAGTACTGCCATCTTCGACTACCTCAGGCACATCATTGAAGTCAAGCAACGATTTAAAGTCTATTTTTAAATTAGTATTTAAGGTATTAAAAAAATATTTTATTTCATCTACTTTTCCCTTATTTTTTGTAGCAATTACAATCTCCAATAACAACCTTCCTGTATAGGACTTATTTTACTTGTCTTACTATGTTTGCTTTTTATCATATTGTTTAATTGTTTAAAAATTTAGAAACAAAACCTACTATTTTTCAAAAAGAACTCTTTTTTGAATAGAAAACAACTTTTCTATAGAAGAGATTGAAAGATCTAGCATTTTTAAAAAATTTTCTTTTGTAAATGTTTTATCCTCTGCTGTAGACTGAACTTCTATTAAGTCACCTTTTGAATTCATAACAACATTCATATCAACTTCAGCAATGCTATCCTCAGCAAAGCATAAATCTACCATTATTTCTCCATTTATAATACCAACACTTATAGCTGCTATAAAATCATTAATAGGCATTTCATTTAATATTTTTTGGTCTACAAGATAACGACAACAATCAAATAATGCTATATAACCACCAGTTATTGAAGCACATCTTGTCCCCCCATCGGCCTCAACCACATCACAGTCAACCCATATTGTTCTCTCTCCCAACTTACGGAGATCAACAGCAGCTCTTAGTGATCTACCAATAAGTCTTTGAATCTCGTGTGTCCTACCACCTATTTTTCCAGCAGTTTGGGGTCTTACTATTCTAACTTGTGCTGACCTTGGAATCATATCATATTCAGCAGTTATCCACCCCACTCCTTTTCCTTTTTGAAAAGGAGGTACTTTCTCTTCAACAGTCGCCGTACAAATTATTCTTGTTTTGCCCATTTCAATAAAAACAGACCCTTCAGCATGTGAAATATAGTTTCTGGTAATTTTAATAGGTCTGATTTCCTCATTGCTTCTGCCATTTATTCTATTAGTCATTGAAATTAACCCTTCTAAATTTTACATTTTTAACTCAACTTTAATAACTTCTTTAATCTTTTCCCCTAAGAAAATTTTTCCAACATCATAAAACTTGCTGTCATTGCCTGTTTCATAAAAAATTCTTTTAGGTGTATTATTTAATTCATTATATAAATTATTATTAATTAAAATTTCTTTAACATCTTTTGCTGTTTCAGATGCTGAGCTAATCACACTTAATTTATTATTACAACAAACCTTAATACTATCTTCAATTAATGGGAAATGAGTGCATCCTAAAAGTAAAACATCTATAGACTTAATAAGTAAAGGCTTAAGATAGTTAAATATTGTTTTCTCTAAAAGCTTACCACTTAGTATACCATCTTCGACATAATCAACAAGTAAGGGTGCTGAATTAGAAAAAACTTTTACATTTTTATCTATCTTATTTATTGCCCTATCATACGCCTTACTTTCAATAGTGCCCTTTGTGGCTATTACCCCAACTCTTTTTATTTTAGTAGCATTTACCGCAGCTCTTGCACCAGGTTCAATTACACCAACAACAGGTATGTTAACAATATTTTGGATATCCGTTAAAGCTGCTGCAGTTGAAGTATTACAAGCTATAACAATTAATTTTACGTTTTGCTCATAAAGAAATTTAGCAATATTAATGGCAAAATTTTTTACCTCTTCTAGCTCCCTAGGCCCGTAAGGAAATCTTGCAGTATCTCCAAAATAAATAATATCTTCACCAGGGACCAATTTTATTATCTCTTTAAGAACTGTTATGCCACCTAATCCTGAATCAAAAATTCCAATTGGTCTTTTATCCAAATTATTCTTCTCTCACCCAAAATTTTAGATAACCATAAAAACACAATTATAAAAACAAAAAATACAAAGAATAAAACATTAATTTTAAATTAGAATTAATTATTATAATTTTTATGGTTTTAATATTCAAATAAAATAAGAAGATAGATCTGTCATGTATTCTCTTTATCCTTATAGCATATCATTTACTTTAACTAGATCATATCCTTGTGATCTTAAACCAGTAATGATCTCCGGCAAAGCATTAACTGTTTCATAACCCCCTACATGCATTAAAATTATTCCACCATTAGAAGCATTATTGAGCACTCTGTTTACCACGTAATCTTTTGTTATTTTTACTGCATTAAGTTCTTGAGCCCAGTCATGGCTATCCACAGTCCACAGGATTGTATAAGGATAACCCTCTTCTTTTAATATTCTTAACACTCTATTATCGTATTCACCATATGGAGGACGAAACAAACTAGAGGAATAACCGGTTGTTTGGCTTATAATATCAGTTGTTTGGCTAATCTCGCTTTTAACTTCCTCATCTGTCATTTCAATCATATGACCATGAGTTAGAGAATGATTTTCTAGAGCATGCCCTCTTCTAACAATTTCTATTGCAAGATCAGGATGGTCTTTAGCCCATAACCCTCTCGTAAAGAATGTCGCTTTTACACCGTATTCATCAAGCAGGTTTAAAAGTGTCTCTGTGTTTTCATATTCCCATCCTGAATCAAAGGTTAATGCAATTTGTTTTGTTGTTGGGGAGATTATACCTGCTGTAACTACTGTTGAGATGTCTGTAGATGTTTCTATTGTTTGTTGTTCTTGTAGCATGGTTGTAGTAGTTGTTTCTTCCTCAGTAATTTCTGTTACCACTTCATCAGTATCTTGTTTAGAATCAACTTCTTCCTCATTTCTTGTCGTCTCACTAGAAGAGATTCCTGCTGTAAGGTTTACCCCAAGCACATCACAGGCAACAGCAATAGAAATGCCAAGCAAAATACCAAATATAATAATAAAGGTTAATAAAAATAATTTATTTTTTTTCATTTTTTGTTTTTGTCTTTAAAAATGAATATACTTAAATAATTATACTCTTTTATTATTGAAGCAACGAAATTAATTTATATAACTATCGATAATAAATCCTACAAGCACAATTATCAACTTTCTTTTGCATGTTTATGAATATCTTTCTTTATCAAAAAAAGAAGCATGCAAACCGCAATAAATGACATTGCAGACCCAAACAGAAATGGAGACACTGCTCCAAACATATTCCATAAAACACCCGCAATCATACTAGCAGGCAACAAAGCAACTCCTACAATAGTAGAATGCATACCCAACATAGTACCCTTTAGTTCAGAAGGCGATATTTCTGAAATAAAAGCTCTCTCAACCCCGATTAGCATAGCAGTATGCAGGCCATACATAACAAATAAGCCTATTAAAATTAGCTTATTTCTAACAAATGCAAAACCTGCATAAACAAGTGAAAAAATAGTATATCCAGCAACCAGAAGGCGTTTCCGTCCAACTTTATCCGATCGCTTACCAGCTGGGATAGACAACAAAGATGCCGTCAGACTATAAATAAAATACAGCAGGATTACGGAAGTATCATCAAAACCAACACTCTTTGCTCGCAGTAGTAGAAAAACATTAGATGAATTACCTAGAGTAAAAAGAAAAGAGATTAGAAGGTAAAACTTCAACTGAAAGTCCAACTTTCTCACATTTTTCCAAAATGGCTCTTGTTGTTCTACAATATGGACTCCTTTTTTTTCTTTAATGAAGAAGAACATCAAAAGTCCAAGCAAAACTGGAATAACGGAGATGAGGAATATCTTTTTATAATTCCTATAATTAAAGTCCGAGCTCATCTGCTGCAGTAGTAAATACGAGATTAAAATACCAATGGCAGAACCCGCCATATCCAGCGCCTTATGAATACCAAATGCTTGGCCAGCACATCCATCTTTTGCACTCTCACTGACCATGACATCACGCGGTGTTGTGCGAATACCTTTACCAATCCGATCAATAACTCGAGCGCCAAGAACCCCCACCCAGGAACCTGCTACAATTAAGGCTACTTTATAGATTAACCCTGTCGTATAACCAATGAACGCAATCAGCTTTTTTTTCTTATATTTGTCAGTAACATACCCACTGAATACCTTCAAAAGACTAGCAAGACTTTCGGCGATACCTTCTATCACACCTACTAGTGCTGGGGTAGCACTAAATACCGATGTTAAATACAGTGGAATCAAAGGATAAACCATCTCCGCACTAATATCTGAAAAAAAGCTAACCAATCCTAATAAAATTACATTCAACATGACTATAAATACCTCTCTCACCACGGATTTATCATTACATAAACTTAATCCCTGAATTTTTTTTATGATAACTTAACTAAGCATAAACATGTAGACTTTTTTTGCTATTATTAGTACTTCCTCTTTTCCTATAATATCCCTATATCAACTTTAAATATAAAGGTGTATTTATTGTTCAAAGAATCTTGAGGTGACACATCGTTGCAAATCATAAGGCTTTACTTTTTGGTCAGGAGTCGGTATGGAATATCTTTTGGCGAAGACACAAGATTTATACAAACTTTAAAGATTGTAGCTTTATTTCATATGGTGGAGGCGGCGGGAATCGAACCCGCGTCCAAAGATATCGCCACTTAAACATCTACAAACTTAGTTCATGTCTAATTTTCGCTTTGAAAGATCACATGAACAATATCTTCCAAAGCTATGCTGTTTTAATTTTCCCTTTTTTAAGGTAACAGCCTAACCTTAAAAAGGTATCCTTCTAACGGCGCCCTTTTAAAAGCGAAGGAAACTTTTAAAGGACGTTAGCTGCATTTAAGCAGCTAAAGCTAATTCGCTATTATCTGCGTTTATTTTTATTCCAGCGTTTTACGAGTCTCTGGTACTCGGTTTGCAGTTTAAGCTCAACCTATCCCTGTCGAATCCAAAACGCCCCCAACGAATAAGAGCATAATCATTTCGGATTAAATCTCATCAAAAGGTTTTATACTTACACTTTGTAAAGATATTTTATCATAATATATAAGATTAATAAATACATGCTTTCGGATACTTTTTTGATAATGTAACAGAATAAGAACCGCTCACCTATCAGCATTTTTTTATAATCAAAAACATTATCAAATAGATGGCTATATGTTGATGAAGCCTTATAAAGGTTTAATCGATCATAGTTCCTCTCGTTAGGGAGAAGAGCGAAGCCTTGCATTAGAGCAAGATTTGACTCGCTTATGGCAAAGCTTGCATGTTGATGAAACACCTAATCGCCAATTTCTGCAGTTTTGCTTTTTACTCTATATTGAAATTGGAAATATTTCTTATCTTTTGAAGTTTTTAAGTGTTCTCTGGATTTCTCTCTCAGTTGCTTTCCTTTCAAGATCCTGTCTTCTGTCCTGCTTTAATTTTGCTTTTGCGAGTGCAACTTCAACCTTTGCAAAATTATTTAAAAAATAAACACTTATTGGCACAAGGGTCAAGCTCTTATCATTAAGTTTACTGTTTATTCTTTCAATTTGGCTTTTATGCATTAAAAGTTTTTTTACTCTATTGGGATTAGTTTCTTCAATCCTTGTTTTACTATAAGGCGCAATGTGCATATTATATAAAAAAAGCTCACCATTTTTTATTCTTGCATAACTATCTCTTAAACTAACCTTGTGCTCTCTTAAAGACTTTACTTCATTGCCTTTAAGAACAATTCCTGCTTCATATCTCTCAAGAATAAAAAAATCATGTAAAGCTTTTTTATTCTGAGCAACAATAACTTTATTTTCCTCAGTTTTACTTTTTCCCATTATTATTTATGTCTATCTTATTAATTTTTTCATTTCTTCTATAGCTCTATTTTTTTGCACATCTTCTGTGTCATCAATCGTCAATATAACATTAATATCTGGCTTAACCCCTTTTCCATCTATGGAAATTCCTGATGGCAAATAATATTTTGCTGTTGTAAATTTTATACCTGAGCCATCGGGCAAAATATAAAGCGCCTGAACAGTTCCTTTACCAAAACTTTTTTCCCCCACAAGTAAAGCCCTCTTATTATCTTGTAGCGCGCCTGCTGCAATTTCAGATGCACTTGCTGAATAACCATTGATAATTAAAACAATAGGAATATCAGTGTACTTTCCTGCTTTTGCTTTATATTCCTTAACAATATCTTGGCCATCAGTTCTACCTTTTATGGTAACTATAGTGCCATTTTCCAAAAATAAGTCACAAAAGTTTACAGCATCATCTAAAACCCCACCTAAATTATTTCTTAAATCTAATATTAAACCCTTTGCTCCTTGGTTAATAAGATTTTCAATTTCCTTGTCGAGTTGCTCAGTACCTCCTTCTTGAAAATCATAATATTGAATATATGCAATATTTCCATTAACCATTTCTGCAATAAAGTTTGGAACAATAAAAGTTCCTCTTTCTATGGTGTATTCAAAATTTTTATTTTCAGAAGGTCTAAAGAAAACAATTTTAACCTTTGTCCCTACAGGGCCTTTGATTTTTGCAACCACTTCTTCAATTGCAAGACCTGTAACATCAATATCATCAACCTTTTTAATTAAATCTCCTTGTTTGATATCAAAATTTGAAGCAGGACTATTTTGTATTATTTTTACCACCTCAATCATGTTATTTTTATTTGTAGTAACTATTATGCCAATACCACCACTCATTATCCCTTGGTATGATTGCATAATCTGCTCATATTGCTCTTTAGTAAAAAAATCAGCATATTCATCATCAAGACTTGCTAAAACACCTTTTATAGCAGCTTGTATAAGTTCATTTTTAGACTTTGAATTTAAGGCATTTTTTAAGACTAGATTTATACTTTGTTCTATGGATTTTATATTTGCATTCCATGATTCATTTGCCTGGTCTTGCTCAGAAGAAGCACTAGAATTATTTTTATTTAATAAAATCCTATCGACATTAGGAATATTTATACTAAATTTATTGTTAAAACCAAATCCAAGCCAAAAACCAGAAGTAAATATCACTAAAATTGATACTACAATTAATGTAATTTTTAATGCCTTAAACTTTCCCATAACTTTACTTTCTTCTTAAATTTTAAATATTATTGGATTTAGATTATAAGTATCCAAGAGGATTTTGGGCTGCTCCGTTTATTCTTACCTCAAAATGAAGATGGGGACCTGTTGTCCAGCCTGTACTTCCTACATAACCAATAAGTTGCCCCCTTTTAACCATTTGTCCCTGACTTACTGCAAAACCTGAAAGATGCGCATAAAAGGTTGCAAAACCACCACCATGATATATTAGGATTGAATAGCCATATCCGCCAGAATAACTGCACTGTATTACTTCACCACCATCAGCAGCATAAATCGGAGTACCATTTGGTGCTGCTAAATCTATACCTGTATGCATCCTTCCTCCACCAAATATAGGGTGATGTCTATTGCCAAAACCTGACGTTAATTTTCCAGCAACTGGCCAAAGTAATTTCCCTGTAGGAGCACTACCATATCTCAAAGACTCGAGTATTCTTTGGATTTCTTTTTCTTTAGCAGTAAGCTGGGCTTCCATTTCAAGAAGTGCTTTTTTGTTTGCGCGTGTTGATGAGAGAAGAGCAGTTTTCTCATCAAGAATATTTGAAACTTCCTGTTTCTTTTGTTCTGCTTGCACTATAAGTTTTTCAAGATTTGATTTTTGTTCATCTTGTTTTTTCTTTAAATCAATTATACTTTGCCTGACGCTTAAGACTGCACTCTTTTTATTTTTTATATCTTCTACTATTTTGGCATCTTGATCTGCAAGCAGATTCATTAATTTTAACTTCGAAAGAATTTCTGTAAAACTTTTTGATTTAAAAAGGACCTCAAAAAAACTAAAATTACTATTGTTACTATTCTTATATATTGCAGCAACCCTATTATTTAAGATAGCCTTTTTTTCTTCTAGATCTTTATTAATCTCAATTAATTCATTTTCCTTAATTGCAAGATCAATATTTGTTTTATCTATGTTACTTTTAACATTTTCAAGTTCAGAATTAAGCCTATTAAGCTCGTCAAGACTATCGAGAAGTTCGCCTTCAACCTGGTTTACTTGATTTAAATACTCTTTTTCTTGTTTCTCAGTCTCTTCAATTTTTTCCTGAGTTTGTTCTTTTTCTCTTTTTATTTGCTCAAGTTGATCTTCTAAAGAGCTTGCATATAAATTAGAAAGGGGGGCAAATAAAAATATAAAAATAACAAATATTGAAATTGCAACGAATAAATTACTTCTTTTTTTCATAGTTAAATTAAAATTATTTATAGTATTGAATTTATATCTTCAATACGTTATGTCCTCAAATATCTTCTTAACGCAAATCCACTACTAAAGATACCTATGAGACTACCTAAAATAATCATTCCCGCATATACAATAATAATTATATTATTTGATCCTAGCAAAGCAAGGTTTTTGATCCTCATTGTCTCAACTAGTAACGATTCCCCCTTAATGAAAAGAAATTTATTTATAAAATAAAGTATTGCAACTGCAATGCCACCACCAATAAATCCTTCAAAAAAACCTTCAAATAAAAAAGGTGCTCTTATATACCAATTCGTTGCACCAACAAGCTTCATGACTTCAATTTCTCTTCGCCGCGCATAAATAGATAATCTGATTGTATTAAATATAAGAACAGTAGCCGCTAATACCAGGACAATAATAATTAATAACGTAATTGTTCCTACAACAGCTGTTATTGAAAATAATTTTCTTACATAATTTTTCCCATAAATTACTTCATCAACACCTTCTATATTGTTACCATCTTTATCAACAAATCTAAGAGCAACTTGCTCTACTTTTTGTGGATCTTTAAGTTCTATTTCAAATGAAGCAGGAAGTGGATTACCTTGAATTTCTTTTAAAATATCACTTCCCTCATTTTGAGCTTTAAACCTTTCTAGTGCTTGGTCTTTTGAAATAAATTGAACTTTTTCAACTTCAGGCCAGCTTTTTATTTCATTTTCAAGATAAGATTTTAAATCTTCAGAAATATTATCTTTAAGATAAACAGATAATTCTACCTGTTTTTCTACAGATTTTAATAGGCTTTGTACATCAAATACAATAATTGAAAATATTCCAACAATAAATAAAGTTATAGCTACTGTAGTAATTGCAGTAAAACCCATCAAAAAATTTCTTCTGAGGCTTGAAAATGTTTCTCCAAAAATATGTTTTGGCTTAAAAATAAGGTTCAAGATCCGTATACCCCCCTTGCTTGATCCCTAACTATCACCCCATCTTCAAGCTCGACCACTCTCCTTCTCATTGCATTAACAATAGAACGCTCATGGGTTGCCATTACAACTGTGGTTCCTATTAAATTAATCCTAGAAAGGAGCTTCATTATGCCTTCTGAAGTTGCAGGATCAAGATTTCCAGTAGGTTCATCCGCAAGAAGAATTGGCGGTCTATTAACAAAAGCTCTTGCGATACAAACCCTTTGCTGCTCTCCACCTGAAAGTTGATGTGGATAAGCATTCATCCTAGCATAAAGTCCTACAAGCTTCAAAATCTGTGAAACTTGGGTTTTTATAATATAATTTGGTTTGCCAATAACTTCAAGGGCAAAAGCTACATTTTCAAAAATAGTTCTATCTGAAAGCAATTTGTAATCTTGGAAAATACAACCTATATTTCTTCTAAGTTGGGGTATTCTACTCGATTTAAGGTTAGAAATATTCCTACCCGCCACAAAAATAGTACCACTTGTTGTCGAAGTTTCCTTAATTAAAAGTTTAATAAAAGTTGATTTACCTGAGCCACTTGGTCCTACAAGAAAAACAAATTCACCTTTTTTTATTACAAGGTTTATATCCCTTAAAGCTATAGAGTTATTATCATAAATTTTATTTACATTTCTGAATTCTATCATATTCATTTTATCTAAACCCTACTTGAGGTAGATTCCCAATATCAATAAATATAAAGTAATATATAAAATTAAAGAACAACTTAAAAAATATTAACAGGATATTAGCATAACAAATTTATATAGTCTATAAAATTAAGTTTTCTTAATACTTTTCTTAAGAAAAGAATTAATAAATATATTTAAATCTCCGTTAAGAACAGAATTAACATCCCCAATTTCAATATCAGTTCTGTGGTCTTTTACCATCTGATATGGCTGTAATATATAGCTTCTTATTTGACTACCCCATCCTATATCTTTTTTTTCACCTCTAATACCATTTATCTCATCCATCTTTTTTTTCATTTCAATTTCATGTAATTTAGACTTTAAAATTTTCATAGCAGTTTCCTTATTCATCGACTGAGACCTTTCATTCTGGCATGAAACTATAATTCCTGTTGGTATGTGAGTAATTCTAACCGCAGAGTCAGTAACATTAACATGCTGACCACCTGCACCTGTAGACCTAAAAGTTTCTATTTTTAAATCATCTTTATCTATTTCAATTTCTACATCATCTTCAATTAAGGGTATAACATCTACTGCCGCAAAAGAAGTATGTCTTCTTTTCGAAGAATCAAATGGGCTAATTCTAACTAATCTATGTATACCTTTTTCAGATTTTAATAACCCATAAGCATTTTCTCCATACACAGTTAAAGTAACATTCTTTACTCCTGCTTCTTCCCCAGACAAATAATCAGTAATTTTATAGTTAAGCTTATTGTTATCCATCCATCTGATATACATCCTTAAAAGCATCTCTGCCCAATCATGAGATTCTGTACCCCCAGCACCAGGGTGAATATTTAAAATAGCTGGATAAGAATCATAGGGATCTTTAAAGAGAAGCCTTTTTTCGGTTTCAGATATCAACTTTTCTATCTCATTAATATTTCTCTCAAGTTCTTTTTTAATTGAGAAATCACTTTCCTCTCTAAGAAGATCAAGCGCAATTCTCATCTCTTCAATTTTTTTTGTAAACTTGTTATCTAATTCAACTACATCCCTCAACTCATCTATTTTGTGCATGGTTTTTTGAGCTTTTTTATAATCAGTCCAGAAATCGTCTTTAACAGTTAATTCTGTTAAATTTTGAAGATCATTTTTCTTTTTTTCTATTTCAAAGACAGCCCCTAAGATATTCAACTTTATTTTCTAATTTTTCTAATATTTCAGTAAACTCACTAACATCAATATTTCCATTTATTTTTTTATCCATTTCAAAATATCCTTATACTTAAAAATATTTTTAAAGTTAAAACTAAGAATAATAATTTAAATAATTATAGATTTGCACCGCAGCATTTTTTGTATTTTTTCCCACTTCCACATGGGCAAGGGTCGTTCCTACCTACCTTTCTACCCACAACTACTGGTTGTTTTCTTTGTTGATTTGTGCCTTCTGGACTATTTGTTGTTACATTTTTATACTGTCTTTCATAAGCTCTTTCTTGCTCTTTTTCCGTATATATTTTGGCATTGTATAATAGCCTTACTGTATCTATCTTTATTTCTTCAATCATGTCCTTAAAAAGATGATATGACTCATGTTTATACTCAACAAGAGGGTCGTGTTGCCCATAAGATCTTAATCCTATACCCTCTTTAAGGTAGTCCATTTCAAGTAAATGATCTCGCCATCTAGTATCAATTACTGTCAAAATTACAATTTTTTCAAGCTGTCTCATAATATCACTGCCAAACCCAGACTCTCTTTCATCATATATATTTAGTACAGCTTCAAATAATTTATCTTTCAGCTCATTTCTATTAACTTTACCTTCCGATAGTTTCTCTTCATCAATTATTGACTTTAGAATATCCCTTCCAAATAAAGTAATAATATAATTCCTATATTCTTCAGTATTCCATTCTTCAGGATATATATTTGGATCTAAATATTTATCAAAGCTTGAATCTATAACATCTTTTATCATTTCCAGGGCAGTGGGCTTAAGATTCTCTTCAAGAAGTGCTTTTTTTCTTCTTTCATAAATTATCTCACGTTGCTTGTTCATCACATCATCATACTCAAGAACATGTTTTCTAATTTCAAAATTTCTTGATTCAACCTGCCTTTGTGCATTCTCAATAGACCTATTTATTATAGGATGAGCTATTGGCATGTCATCAGGAAAATTCATCCTATTCATGATTGCGCCAATCTTATCTGAACCAAAAAGCCTTAAGAGATCATCCTGCAAACTTAAATAAAACTGACTTGAACCAGGATCCCCTTGCCTTCCGCTTCGACCTCTTAGTTGATTATCAATTCTTCTTGCTTCATGTCTTTCAGTCCCTATAACATGTAGACCACCAAGCTCAACCACACCAGGCCCTAAAACGATATCTGTACCTCTTCCCGCCATATTAGTTGATATTGTTACTGAATTTTTTTGTCCAGCTTTAGCAATAATTTCTGCTTCTTTTTCATGATATCTTGCATTTAATACTTCATGAGCTATATTTTCTTTCCTTAACATATTACTAAGTAATTCTGATTTTTCGATTGAAATAGTCCCAACTAGAACAGGCTGACCTTTTTTATTTTTTTCCTTGATATCATTAACAACTGCTTCAAATTTAGCTCCTTCTGTTTTATAAATTAAATCCGGTAAATCTGCCCTTATCATTGGCCTATTTGTAGGTATAACTACGGTATCAAGTTTATATATGTGCCTGAATTCTTCAGCTTCTGTTAAAGCTGTCCCTGTCATACCAGCTAACTTTTCATACATTCTGAAATAATTTTGAATAGTAATTGTTGCAAGAGTCTGGTTTTCTTCATTAATCTTGACACTCTCTTTAGCTTCGATAGCTTGGTGTAGTCCTTCGCTATATCTTCTTCCGTGTAAAATCCTTCCTGTAAACTCGTCTACTATTAAAACTTGTCCATCTTTAACAATGTAATCAACATCCTTTTTAAACAAATAAAAAGCTTTGAGTGCCTGATTTAACGCATGAATATATAAATAATTTGAAGGGTCATAAAGGTTTTCTATCCCTAAAATTTTCTCAACTCTCTCCACGCCTTTTTCAGTAATTGCTGCATTTTTTTGTTTTTCATCTATTTCAAAATCCAAATCCTTTTCAAGTTTTGGTACCACTCTTGCCATTTTTCTATAGAGTTCAGTAGACTGATATGGGACACCTGAAATAATAAGAGGAGTTCTGGCTTCATCTATTAATATACTATCAACCTCATCAACAATAGCAAAATAATGGCCATCTTGGACCATCATATCTCTTGAAGCCACCATATTGTCTCGCAGGTAATCAAACCCAAACTCACTATTTGTCCCATAAATTACATCGCATGAATAAGCTTGCCTTTTCTCTAAAAAATCCTGATTATTTTGCAAAAGACCTACTTTTAACCCAAGAAAGTTATAAATGTTCCCCATCCAGATACTATCTCTTTTTGCTAAATAATCATTAACTGTCACAATATGACAACTTTTGTTAGTAAAAGAGTTAAGATAAGCTGGTAAAGTTGCTACAAGAGTTTTCCCTTCACCGGTTTTCATTTCTGCAATTTTGCCTTCAAATAATACAATCCCACCTAGTAGCTGAACATCAAAATGGCGCATATTAAGTGTTCTTTTAGAGGCTTCTCTAACAACAGCAAAAGCCTCAGGCATTAAATCCTCAAGACTTTCTCCATTTTCATATCTTAATTGAAATTTAATCCTCATGTTTTTCAATTCGCCATCTGAGAGAGAACTTATTTCAGGTTCAAGCTCATTTATCCTAGCTACTATCATTTCATACTTTTTTTGCTCTTTACCCTGTCCTGCTTTTAATAAATTTTGAAATTTAAACATACTCATCACCAATTTATTACAAGATTTAAATCAAACTTAAAAATAATTACTACAAAATATTATAGTATTATCAAAGTTATTGAAGAATAAAAATTTTAAAGTTTAAACTTTAAAAAAACTAAGCTTTATTTTGTGGCTCAATAATTCCATAATCTTTGTCTTTTCTTTTATAAACAACGGCTGTTTTACCAGTTTCGGCATTTATAAAGACATAAAAATCATGACCCAAAAGTTCCATTTGCAAAGTGGCTTCTTCGGGTGTCATGGGTTTTATTTCAAATCTTTTTACCTTTACAATATTTTTTAAATTTCCATCATCTGGCTTTGTACTTTCTTTAACAAAATTTAAATCAGAAGGCTTTCTGCTTTTTTGAATCATCTTATTTTTATATCTTTTTATTTGTCTTTCCATTTTACTGTTAACATTATCAACTGCCTCAAAAAAATCAACTCCATATCCAGTAGCCCTGATTACAGCACCTGGAGTAAAAACAGTTACCTCTACCTTGCTATCTTTATTAATTCTTCGATTCTTTTCAGCTGAAAATTCAACCTCAATCTTTATTATCCTTTCAAAAAATTTTTCTATTCTGGACTTAATCTTTTTCTCAGCATATTGTTTTATATCATCAAAAAGTTCTACATTTCTTCCTTTAATTATAAATTCCACTTTTCCTCCTAATATTTAAACTAAAAAGTAAATCATATACAAATAGATTAAAAAATTACATCTTTTTTTACAAGCCTTACCAAAAATAAATAATTATCTAAAATTCCATGATAAGAATAAACTGTTTTGCTAGGATGAGTTACTTTAAGAAAACACGCAAGCCTTTCCCCAGCGAGGAAAGCTTGCTCAAGTTTCAGGCTCGCTCTCCTCTTGAAAGAGGAACCGTGCCCGCTTCGCCTTCAAATGGTTTTCTTAAAGTAACCCATCCTAGCTCTTAAAGTTTTGTTTTATTACTATCACGGGATTTTAGATGTTTCCCAAAAATAATAATCGAAGATAATATCCATTACCTAAACACCAACTTCATAAACCCCTGGCTAAAGTTAATAAATATATTTTATTTGCTCCATTATATTTTAAAACTTTCGATATTTCACACAACGTGCTCCCTGTTGTCCAAACATCATCTATTAATAATATATTTTTATTATGAAAAATAAATGGATTTCGAACTTTAAAAGCATTAACTAAATTTATTATTCTTTCTGATTTGTTTAATTTTTGC
>Ga0255347_1004284_pt1 | contig 17424 bp, 17 predicted proteins | sample wastewater_treat_2_FD_192479 | JGI IMG/M metagenome (GOLD analysis project Ga0255347, IMG submission 192479) | Wastewater microbial communities from Lulu Island WWTP, Vancouver, Canada - plant24 | ecosystem: Engineered > WWTP > Wastewater > Unclassified | place: Canada: Vancouver, British...
ACTGCGCCGTGGTCCTGATCGGACACTTCAGCAAAAAGGAAGGCGCAAAAGACCTGTATCGAGGACTTGGCAGCATTGATGTTGTCGCCGCCGCCCGCAGCGTGATTCAGGTTGAGAAAAGCCCCGAAGACGAAGATGTCCGTATCGTAAAGCAAGTCAAGAACAGCCTTGATTCCAAAGGCGCCGATCTTTCATTTGAGATTCGCCCTTCCACCGGATTCCGCTGGCTCGGAGTAGCTTCTGAGCGGTTAAGTGCAAGCAGTATGGGCGTAGAGCCTGTGTTTGAGGCGCTTCCGAAGAACAAGCACGAGCTTGCGGCAATACTCATCAAGAAAGCGTTGGAGAAGGGTGCCGTAGAATCTATGGAAATCAGGCGCATCATGGCTGAACATCGTATAGGCGATAAAACAATGAACGAGGTCAAAACAGAGCTTGGTATCAAGCCGTATAAGAAAATGCGGACATGGTACTGGGTACTTCCGGGAGCAGAAAGGTAAAGGGTAAAACGGTGAAGGCGTCAAAGCGCAGAATCAGGAATTCTGAACATAAAGACGAGATCAGGGAAAAATACAAGGGAATCGATCCTTCAGAGATTGAAGTCATCCCTGCAAATGAAGAAAGCGATCTTGATATTGAGAACAGAAAGATGAAGGTCGCTGCCTATGTCCGTGTCTCTACACAGAATGACGAGCAGACCTCCTCGTTTGAATTACAGGTCAATGATTTCACCAAGCGTATCAATGAGAATCCGAACTGGGAGTTTGCCGGCATCTACAGTGATGAAGGTATTTCCGGAACAGAACTGTCTCACCGTGCAGGTATGCTGTCTCTGATTGAGGATGCGAAAGCTGGAAAAGTCCAGCTTATCCTTGTGAAATCCATCGCCCGTTTCGCCAGAAATGTTGTTGACTGCCTCTCTATCGTTCAGGAGTTGAAAAACTACGGTGTCGGCGTGCGCTTTGATGAAAACAATCTCTGCACACTGGGCGCAGAAGGCACTATGCTTCTGACGATCCTCGCTACTGTTGCAGAGGAAGAGTCACGCTCCAAGTCTTTCATCATGAACTGGTCTGTCCAGCGCCGTTTCCAGAACGGAATCTTCCTGACTCCGGAGCTTCTGGGCTATGACAACGACGAGGACGGCGGACTGGTAATAAACGAGTCCGAGGCGGAGACAGTCAAAGTCATTTACTATCTGTATGTGAACGGATGGTCAAGTAAGGAAATTGCGGATTTGCTGACAGATTATCAGCGCGAGACCAAGCTTGGCAATACCGAGTGGAAATCTTCATGGATAACCCAAATTATAGACAATGAGCGTCATTGCGGCGATGTCCTTGCTCATAAGACTTACACGCCTGATTTCAAAACGCATAAGGCAGTAAAGAATGACGGCAAGCTCCCGAAATATAGAAAGCGTGATCATCACGATGCTATCATCAGCCGGGATGTCTTCAACGCTGCCCAGCTTATCCGTTCATCTGCATTTTACAAAAGAAAAAAGCACGCATTGCCTGTGCTGAGTGTTGTGGAGGACGGTGCGCTCAAAGGATATGTTCCGATTGACCGGAACTGGGAGGGCTTTTCTCCCGAGGACTATCAGAAGGCCTGTGAAAGTGTTCAGACCGTTATTGAAAAGGAAGAATATGTCCAGTCGGGTCTAAAGCTGAATCTGAACGGATATCAGCGTGTCAGTTCACATTTCTTTCCGTCTTCTGATGACCTGTCTATGACGATATCAGGCGGAAAGATGCGCTTTAGTACTGCGTGCTTAAAGAAATTTGAAGATGTGGAGTACGTTGAACTGCTTATCAACACTGTGAATAACTGCATCGCGATCCGCCCTTGTGAGAGCGATAATCCGAATGCGATCCACTGGGGAAGGTTGAAAGAAGATAAGTGGATCGTGAACAGCATGAGCTGCCGTGGGCTGGCAAAGGTCATATTCAGCCTGATGTCATGGGAGGATGACGGCAAGTACAGATTTAAGGGAGAATTCCGCAGCAACGGCTCTGATAAACTCCTTTTATTTGAACTGGACGAACCCGTAGTGTCGAAAACTGTAGAGCAGGTCATCGTCCCGGAAAAAGATGATGAGGAGCAGATCGTGGTTCAGGAAACAGTGAGAGTCTATCCGCCGTCATGGGGTGCAGGTTTCGGAACTCCAATCGTATCGATTGCACGCGGACATCTGCTTTCACAGCAGCACTACAGTGGTGACTGGGATGTTCTCAGACCGGCAAAGGTTATAGAAGAAATGAATGCACTATCTTCAGAAACTCTTGCAGAGCTGATGAAGGAAGCTGAAACAATTATGGAAGGATGGGACTTAGGATATGACCGAGCAGATGATGCCGATGAGTGAAGAATTGGCGCGCGAAGAACTGACTACCGAAAAGGAACTCAGAAGAAGAGAGCTGGAACAGGCTTTCGGAAGCTATAACTTTGTGGTTGTCCGCAAGGAACTGTTTGCACACCTGCGTGATCCGGCTGTTACGATCAGAAAAGGCAGTATCACGTTCAATACCGCCTGCATCAACGGTCTGGAAGATGTGGTCTTTGTACAGCTACTGCTTTGCGAGGACGAAAAGAAGTTTGCAGTTAAGGGCTGTCAGGAGAACGACAAGGATGCTCTGCGCTGGTGTATAGCCAAGCCGGATAAGCGTAAGAGCCGTAAGATGACCTGCCCCGATTTTACGGATAAGCTGTATGAACTCATGCATTGGGATTCTAAGTGCCGTTATAAGATACTGGGCTATAAGATCGAGTTTGAGGGCGAGACCTATTATGTTTTCGACCTTATTGTGAAGGAGACATTCCGTGAAAAGCCCAAGAAGGGCGAAGTGATTGACGAGACCGTGGACTACAAGAAGGGATACTACTCCGAGGATATTGCCGGAACATTCGGAGTCCCTGTGGAAGAGCATAAAAAGCAGACGCAGGTCACAGTCGAGAATGGGTATATCAACGTAGCTATGCTCACAGGCGACAAGAAACCTGTGGAGATCGAGCAGGCCGGGCAGCAGCTGACTCTTGAGGATAATTCTGCCCCTGCGAATTCTACGGGCGAAGTATACCCTGACGTAGAAGAGGAGGTGTCAGATGGAGAACCTATCATGGGAGAATGCTGATCTTGGAATCAGCTTCTCGGTTGCATATGGACGGATCACTGTATTCAAGACAACTCTGAAAGCGATAGGCTTACCACCGTATTTCAGATTCCTGTTAGATCCGGAGAATGGAAAGCTGGCTGTTGAGAAGTGCAGCTATCAGTCAAGCGGAGCTCATCAGCTGCCGGAGAATACTTCACACGATGGTTATGAGCTTAAAAGCATGGATATGGTACGGTTTATATATCAGACCTGCGGCTGGGATATGAAGTCCACATACCGTATACGGGGTATAGCTGTGCCTGACCGAGATATGGTCGTATTCGACCTTACAACGGCGTATCGTGTGCAGGAAGGACATCTGGTAGGCTGAACTGTAGATATCAGCTGTATTATACCATATATTGGGATTTATTGCAATAAGCGCCGAATGATACTTCCATCGCATCCAGATGCGGAAGATCCGTGAGGCCGGTACATAAAAGTTAATAATGAAGCAGCCCACCGGGTATGTTTCCAAATTACGATACATTTCGTAAGACGGAGACATACCCGGTGGGCTGTTTTTCATTTATCCCTCTGATAAGGGGCTATTCTGCCAGAATGAACATTTCAAAAATAGAACTTTATCCCTCGCTCGGAACTATTCCCGAATACCAGATTTTAAGAAAATGGCGTAAAATCGGGATTTTCATTCTCCGCCGATTGAGCAATCCCTACTGACAAACTTGGAACCTCTTATTTATAAAAGGTGAAAACATGGCGAAAACAGCGTAAAATCGAGGAAAATGTGCATTAAAAAATACCATAGTTTCGTTGCATTTTCAGGGTAATATCATTGCATTATCAGGTATGAACACTTCCGACGCATCGGCGGAGAATTTACCTTTTGAGCTGAAGAAGGTCATTGGTATGTAAATTGTTGGTAGTATGTACATAAGAAGGATTGATGTATAAAAGTTGGTGGGTTGATATAAGCTGCTAAATTTGTTAGCGGTTGATATGAGCTTGCTGATAAATGAATGTCTTGGGATAGCCACACGAGTGGTGTTGCTACAAAGAGAATTACACTCTTGGGTACGCCGATAAGCTTTTATATACTTGATCAGCTGGCTCAGAAATTCAATATTTCATTTGGCAGTATGGTGCGCTGTTTGAGTGCGCTTATTACTGCCGTTGTCTCTCTATTATTTATGTACATAATGGGACACACGGTTTTAGTAGGTTGATATGAGGGAGAGCGTTTCCTGATATGAGTCTGCTCGAATTGTGTAGAACAGATGTAGTAATAAAAGGTCAATTATTTTAAGAAGGATATGTGGTTTATGGAAAAGAGAATGATTAGTTTTAGTCCCCCGGATATCAGTGATCTTGAAATCCAGGAAGTCGCAGAGGCTCTGCGCTCCGGTTGGATCACAACAGGTCCGAGGGTAAAATTGTTGGAACGCAGACTTGCGGCATATATTGAAACCGGCGACACCAGCGTTGATACAGAAGCAAATAAGGACTATTACTCTAATAGAGTGGTTTGCTTGAATTCGGCTACGGCAGCAGAAGAACTGAACCTGAGAATTCTCGGTATCAAGCCTGGAGATGAAGTCATTGTTCCGGCATATACATACACAGCGACTGCTTCTGCCGCTGTTCATTGCGGTGCGGCAGTGAAATTTGTAGACATTCAGAAGGACGGAGACGATACCACTCACGCTCCAGAAATGGACTATGATAAGCTGGAGGCGGCGATCACTGAAAAGACAAAGGCGATCATCCCAGTTGATCTCGGCGGTATCGTTTGTGACTATGATAAGATTTTCGAGATCGTTGAGAGGAATAAAAACCTATTTACACCTCTCGATGACCACAGTAATCCATTAGCTGATCTGAGCAGCAGAATTCAGAAGGCAATGGGTCGTGTGGCTGTCGTTGCAGACTGCGCACACAGTCTTGGTGCAAGCAGGGTTGTAGGAGACCAGAAGCTTTACTGCGGAGCGATTGCAGATTTTTCGTCTTTTTCATTCCATGCTGTAAAAAATTTTACAACCGCCGAAGGGGGCGCTGCTGCCTGGAGAGCCATTCCGGGTATTGACAATGCTGAGATCTATAAGTTCTACCAGCTTCTCTCCCTCCACGGTCAGAACAAGGACGCTCTTGCGAAAACCCAGGTCGGTGCATGGGAGTATGACATCATCGGTGCTTGGTATAAGTGCAACATGACTGATATTATGGCTGCTATCGGTCTGAAACAGCTTGACAGGTATAAGGGACTTCTTGAACGCAGAACGGAAATCATCAAGAGTTACGATGCGGTCTGCGATGAACTTGGTATCACCCATCTTGTTCACCATACTGATACTGTTGACAGTTCTAATCATCTTTATCTTATGCGCATTCCCGGTATCACAGAAGCACAGCGGAATGAGCTGATTGTAAAGCTAGCAGAGGCTGGTGTGACAACCAATGTTCACTACAAGCCGTTGCCGATGATGACGGCATATGGCAAAGATTGCAGTGATTATCCGAATGCATATGATTACTATCACAATCTGATTACACTGCCGCTTCATACTCTTTTGAGCGATGAGGATGTGGAGTATGTGTGTGCAATTCTAAAATCCGTAATGAAGGAAATATGCAAAAGAAGATAATAATACGGATTATTCAGGTTGCTGTTGCTATTCTCTATATATGTGTTATTTTCCGAATGACTTTATGGAATCGATCAGTTCATCATGATCACATCTTTTATGGTTTGTTCTGGGAACTGAGAGGACATATGTGGGGAGATATTATCAAGAACATTGCTCTTTTCGTTCCTCTTGGTTTAATTATCGGTGGTCGAAAAGGAGTGATTGTTGGATTTCTCCTCTCATGTGGAATTGAAACAGCACAGTATTTCGCACGCCTCGGGTACTGCGAAATTGATGATGTGCTGAATAACACGATTGGTGCATGTTTAGGCGTTGGTTTAAGAATTTGTTTAGGAGTAGGTAGTGGAGTGTTAAGACGTTGGGAAGAGTTACCGGAGTTTATGAGGACACCGGAAGTAAGACCATATTGGGAAAAACTGAACAAGAAGCGTTTTCAGCTTGGAATGAAAAGAGCGTTTGACTTGTGTGCAGCTTGCAGTGTTTTAGTAGTTACGGCTATTCCAATGGCAGTTATTGCGATTGCTATTAAATTGGATAGCCGCGGGCCTGTGTTTTATCGACAGGAACGAGTGACGACCTATGGCAAAAAGTTCAAGATCCACAAGTTCAGAACTATGGTATCCAATGCAGATAAGATTGGCACTGCGGTGACTGTGAGTAATGATAGCAGAGTAACAAGGGTAGGTTCAAAGCTTAGAAATCTTCGTTTGGACGAGCTTCCACAGGTGTTTGATGTTATAAGCGGAGACATGAGTTTCGTGGGTACAAGACCGGAAGTAACTAAATATGTGAAGAAATATAAACCTGAATTCTACGCTACATTGTTGATGCCAGCTGGAATTACAAGTGAAGCAAGTATAAGATATAAGGACGAGTACTCACTGCTGTCTGCTGCTGATGATGTGGATAAGGTTTACATAGAAGAAGTTCTGCCAGCTAAGATGAAATGGAATTTAGAGTCTGTGAGAAGATTCAGATTCCTTCGTGAGATTTTGACGATGTTTCGTACTGTAGCTGCGGTTTTAGGAAAGGATTATAACTAATGATTGATGGACTCGTTTCAATAATAATGCCATCTTGGAATACAGCCAACTTCATAGCAGAGTCGATTCAGTGTGTTATTGATCAGACATATAAGAACTGGGAATTGCTCATTGTTGACGACTGCTCTACTGATAATACAGATGAAGTGGTAAAGCCGTATCTCAAAGATAGCCGCATCAAGTACTTCAAGAACGAGAAGAATAGTGGTGCGGCATTAACTCGTAATCGTGCTATGCGTGAAGCAAAAGGTGAATGGATTGCTTTCCTCGATTCAGATGATTTATGGAATCCTGATAAGCTGATGTGGCAAATTAAGTTCATGAAGAAACATAATCTTGTTTTCTCCTATCATGAGTACGAGAAGATAGATGAAGAAGGTAATCCTCTTAGTATCTATGTTAGCGGTCCGAGAATAGTTGACAAGAGAAGAATATATAACTACGATTACATAGGACAGCTTACCATGATGTACAGTGCAGAGCATTTTGGCTTGATTCAGATCAAGGACATTAAGAAGAATAATGACTATGCCATTAGGCTTCAACTGTTTAAAAAGGATCCGGATGCTCAGTGCTGTCTATTGAAGAAGAACCTTGCTAAGTACAGAATTAGGAAGAAGAGCATCAGTCACGATAAGATTAGTAAAAAACTTCGTAGCCATTACGATTTATTCCATATGTGCGATGAAAAGCCGGCTGCAATTGCCCTTTGGTACGCTTGCTGGAATATGTTTTATGGTGTATTGAAGAAAAGAAATTATGAGAAAGTAAGATGAGAACTGATGAAAATATGTTTTGTAGCACCTGCAAATAACTATCATACTAAAAAATGGGCTACATGGTTCTCGAAAAGAGGTCATGAAGTTCATGTAGTGTCATTCATTAGGGATGATATCCCAGGAACAAAAGTCCATTTTATAGATACTGGTGTTAACGCAGAAGATAGCGATTCATCTAAAATTAAATATTTATTGCACGCTAGAGAACTAAAGAAAACAGTCGATAGAATTAACCCTGATATTGTTAATGTTCATTATGCAACAAGTTATGGAACGGTGGCTGCCCTGTCTGGAATAAAGAAATACATACTTTCTGTTTGGGGATCTGATATTTATGATTTTCCCAAAAGAAGTGTGTTACATAAGATAATGTTAGAGTTTAGTTTGTATAGAGCGACCTGGCTTTTTTCAACAAGCAAAGCTATGGCTGAAGAGGCAAGAAAGTATACAAGAAAGATATTTAAAATCACACCGTTCGGTGTGGACATGAACTTGTTTAATCCTGATAAACGGACTAGATCAAATGATGATAATTTATTTGTGATAGGAACCGTGAAGTCATTGTCCAAAGTGTATGGAATAGAGTTTATTCTTAAAGCCGCGGCATTAATAAAAAAGCGCAATCCAGAGATTCCGTTAAGGGTTAGGATAGCGGGAAAAGGCGACGAAGAGCAGTATTATAAAGATTTGGCGAAGAAACTTGGAATCAATGATATTGTTGATTGGCTTGGCTTTATTTCTCAAGAACAAGCGGCAGTTGAATGGGCTAATATGGATGTAGCGGTTATTCCATCTTTATCTGAGTCTTTTGGTGTATCTGCAGTTGAAGCACAAGCATGCGGAACAACAGTTGTTATTTCTGACATACCTGGTTTAATGGAAACAACAAAGCCGAAGGAAACGAGTGTAGTGGTAAAACGTGAAAGCGTAATAGCTCTATCAAATGGGATAATAACGCTGTATAATGACTCAACTAAAAGGAATCAGATGGCTTTAAGGGGTAGAACTTTCGTAGAAGAAAAATACCCTTTGGATAAATGTTTTATAATGATTGAAAATGTGTTTAAAAAACTTGTTGGGAACAAGTGATGTTTCGATGGAGGGAGGGAGTGAATTGCAACAACTAGCCGCTGACACCAATGAGTCTAATTCAATCAAAAGATTATTAATGGGAATAATCGTGCTTCTTGCACCTATTGCAAATTTGATTGATAATTATCTTGGCGTGAGTAGATCCAATATATTAATAGTTATGCTTATTCCAATATTAGGGTTAGTATTACTTCATGCGTTTCAAAATCATTTTAGCTTTAGAATTGATAAACTTTTCCTATATGCATTGTTGAATATAGGGTATATTGTTGGAATCTCAATCATAGGCACTCCGAGTGCGACAAGAATTATTCAATTCAGCACAATGTGCTTAGTATTATTTACAATTAAGTCGTTTAACGTTAAAACGAGTGATTTAGTTTATTTAAGAAAAATAGTTAATAATGTAGTGGTTATCAATTTGCTCATCTTTCCTTTTCATATCAATTCTGTTTTCAAGTTTGGCGGTATTTTTGATAATCCAAATTCGTTAGGCTGGATATGCTTATGTGCAGTCTATTTCACACAGATAACAAAGGAAACAATCAAAGAAAAACACTACCATTTCTTAATTGCAGTCATCTTTGCTACTGTATTTATCTCAGGCGCAAGAGCCTCTCTACTAGCGTGTATTTTTTTGTTTATGTCATTTATCATTTTTGAACGCAAGAATAATACTGTGCGTTTGAGAATGTATGTGTGTTTTGGCATTGTAGTTGCCGCTTCAGTTTTAATTATAGACTACCTTCCAAATATAACTCAATATCCAATTGGTAGAACCATTGATCAGCTTTCGCTTAAGTATTTCAATAAAAGCATCAATTCAGGTCGACATTACATTTGGAGCGAAATGGCGTCTTTATCCAAGCAAAACCCCATTTTTGGATTGGGTTTATCGACTTCCTATTCTTCGGTTAATATAAGAGATGGTCGTTCATGTCATAATTTATTCCTTCAGACAATTGTTCAATCAGGATATTTAGGGTTATCGCTACTAATTTTGTTTCTATTTAAAATATATCAACGCATTCTAAGTAATTTGAACCCTAGGACGGTATTCACAGCCTGTTTTATTCTCTCGATACTAATACATGAAATGTTTGAGGTTTCGTTAACACAGAATAATTGGGATCAAGGTTTAGTATTTTGGTTGATTATGGGAATAGGATTATCTGAAAATACAATTGATGAATCCACACATTCACATAAACACGCAGCTGGAAATATACTGAAGAAAAAAACTGATATTATATCGGGAAATGAAGCTATTTAGTTGAATCGGTTGAGAATACAGCCGAATAATAATTATAACAATAAGATCATTTAGGAAGGAGAAGTATGATATAGATTTAACTATGTCATATTCGAAATGCGATGAACTCAGAAAAAATGGAAGATATTGTTTTAAACTTCTGCTACTTGTTAAATCTTATTATCCCCAAGAAACAAAACCAGGTGTTTTTCTATTCGTCACCTGACTATAGTGATAATGCCAGAGCATTATACGAACAAATGGTAAAAAATGGTCTGGCGAATAAGTATTCAATAATATGGGCTGTAAAGGATTCTGAAAAATACGAAAGCATGATACCTTATGCTAAAGTAGTGCGTCATAGAAGCTTAAAGAATCTTTTTTGTTTCTGCAGATCTCGATATATAATTCGAACGCATTCGCTATGGGGAAACAAATATGTTAAAGGAAAGCAAGTGATGTGTATTGCATGGCATGGTATGCCGCTAAAAAGACTAGTTAATCCAGATGGGAAGGTCAAACCTGTAAAAGGTGATATTCTTATTTCCACTGCTTCTGTTTTTGATAACGAATTGGCTGGTTCAATGGGCTTAGATACTTCTGTATGTAAACATGTAGGACTACCGAGAAATGATGCCTTGTTTGCTGGCGGAAATGAGCTTGAAGAATTATATCCTGGGTTTGGTAAACGTATCATATGGATGCCGACATTCCGTAAAGCAGCTGGGTTTAGTAACGGCATTGAATCTGAGTTAGGGATACCATGTGTGAACAAAAAGCAACTTTCAACATTAAATGATGAGTTGAAGAAGAAAAATTATCTGCTAATTCTAAAACTGCATCCTTGGAGTGCTGAAAAACTTAAAAATGTAGGTTTCAGCAATATTGTATGCTTAAAAGACTCAGACATAAGTGATAATTGTTCATTATATAAGCTACTTGGTCAAACAGATGCTCTAATTACAGATTATTCCTCAGTATACATTGATTATCTTTTGACAGATAAGCCAATCTGTTTTGTTTATGACGATATTGATGAATATAGACGTAATAGAGGATTTGCTCTCGAACCAGCAGAAGAATATATGCCAGGAGATCATATAACTGATTTCGATGGGCTCTTAAACTGGCTTAGTCATTTTGATGTGGACAATTATAAGCAAAGAAGAGAAGAATTGCGTAAAGAGTTTTTTGTATTTCCAGATGATAAAAGCAGTCAGCGCTTACTTAGTAGCCTTGGCATAGAATAATACTTCTGGGGACAATAAGATGATATTTTGAGGAGATGTAAAATGAGTGCAATAATTAATACTCCTAATACAGTCAATATTATATTTTTATCAATCATCGTTCCAGCTTATAATGCGGAAAAATACATTGAAAACTGTGTTGAAAGTTTAATTCAGGATACATCTTTTCAATATGAAATTATCATTATAGACGACGGATCGACAGATAATACATCAACTATTATTAGAAGACTACTAAATGAATATCCTAATATAAAATACATAAAAAAAGAAAATGGTGGCGTCTCTACTGCCAGAAACTTTGGCTTAGAAAATGCAAATGGAGAACACATTCTATTTGTAGATGCTGACGATAGTCTAAAACCAGGTACATTGCAAAGAATATACAATGATTATTTAGACACACCTTTTGATTTGATTGCATATACATTTACAGAAATAATAGATGAAACATGCCGAAATCCATTATTTTTCAAAGATAGTTTTCAAATAACCAACGGTGATATGACTACGATTCTAAAAAAAGTCGCTTATAACCCCGAAGGAAGATATTTTTCTCATCCATATGTAAGACTGTTTTCAAAGAAAATAATTGATGATTACAGAATCAGATTCAGATCGAATGTCCGGCTTCACGAAGACCAGATTTTTAATTTAGAGTATATTTCTAGAATTAAGACATTTAGATATATTAATGAGCCAATCTATATTCGCCCTATGCATAGTGATTCGGCTATGGGATCACGAAATATACAAAAAGTTCATTACTGCAGGCAAACGATTGATGAGTTGTATAAAACTATTGATATACTAAATGGGCAAAACTATGATATAGAAAAAGATATAATGAAATTAATAGTACAAATATCGACATCAGCAATTAAAGAACTTGTATATAAAAATATGAATATAGACAAAGCGACACGAAAACAAGTAAGTTCCACACTACTAATGTCTGCCTCATTTAGAAATTCACTCCTAAAATTGACACTATGTGATTATTCTTCAGCAAGAGAAAAAATAAACTATTTACTGTTCAAGAATAAACTCCATGTGTTATATCAAATATATTACAGAGTTAAACCCGTATCTAATAAATAAATGAAATGGATAATTGCAAGCTAAAGGAGATTAGAGTATGAAAAGAGTAATTACATATGGAACTTTTGACCTATTGCATTATGGTCATATCAACCTTTTAAGAAGAGCAAAGGCGCTCGGAGATTATTTGATTGTTGTTATTTCCTCCGATGAATTCAATTGGAATGAGAAACATAAGAAGTGTTATTTTACGTATGAGCAACGGAAAGCACTTGTAGAGGCTATACGATATGTGGATCTTGTTATTCCAGAAGAAAGTTGGAATCAAAAAAGATCGGATATGCATGAATATCATATCGATACGTTTGTTATGGGCGATGACTGGAAAGGTAAATTTGATTTTCTTAAAGAAGAAGGTGTTGAGGTTGTTTATCTTCCACGTACGCCTGAGATTAGTAGTAGCCAGATAAAAAAAGATCTTTATGATGCCAATGCAGTAGATGGTGAGAGTAAAACAAGTCATGATGACATTAATACTGATCCTCAGTAATATACTGTTCCCAAATGCGTTGTCTTGATTGGCGCTTAATCAATAAGTTTAATTTACTCTATATAGCTAAATGCTGCAGTGTGTAATTAGATAGGGGAGAAACATGAAACGAATAGCAATTCTTACTATAACTGACGGTCAAAATTACGGGAATAGATTACAAAATTATGCTTTGCAGGAAGTTCTAAAAAATAAAGGATTTTATGTTGAAACTATAAAACGTACCACATTTCGTGATAAAGAGCAAGGAACTATATTATTGCAGCATTTAAAGAATGTAGCGAAACAAGTTCTTGGGAGACCTACTTCCAAGCATATATTAGTACGCAAAAAACGCTTTTCAAAGTTTAATAAAGACAATATTTCGTTTTCGAATTATACTCTTCACGATAATACCAGTCCTCCTGGTTTAAACAGTCAGTATGATTTCTTTGTGGTCGGAAGCGATCAGGTTTGGAATGCTGGATTTAGGATAATTAGAGAAGACATTTTGAATCATCTTGCTTCATTCGCTTCAAATGAGAAACGTATTGCTTATGCTGCAAGCTTTGGAACTGATAAGATTGCAGACGGATATGAGCAGTTTTTTAAAGAGGAACTCCCAAAATTTAAGGCGATTTCGGTCAGAGAAAAAACAGGATTACAAATTATAGAAGAGTGTGCTGCAAAAGCTGAAGTTGTTTTGGATCCAACAATGCTACTCGATAAACAGAATTGGTTGAAATTTGCTAAAAAGCCCGATTATGTTAAAAATGAACATTTTATTGTCACCTATTTTCTAGGTGGTAGGGATAAAAATGTGAAGGAATACATCAAGCAAATAGCAAATAATAGTATAGTATATAACCTTGATATAGAATCTGCATCTGAAAATGAGATAGATTCTATAGATGTGTTTTCTACAACACCTGATGAATTTGTTTGGCTTATCGCTAACGCTGACTGCGTTTTGACCGATTCATTTCATGCAACAGTTTTTTCAATTTTGTTTCACAAACCTTTTTGTGTATTTGAAAGAAAAGTGATTAACGAGAGTTATAAGATTGGCAGCCGAATAGATACATTATTGGGGATGTTTCATCTGGAAAGATTTAGGAACAGTTCATATTCAATTGACATTAGACCAAAAGAATATGAACCAATTGAAATTGACTGGATATTGGAGGCTGAGAGAAAGAAATCAATTGATTTTTTAAGGAGAGCGTTAACCGAATGAAAATAGAGCGTACTAAAAATGCCACAAGGAATATCTTTTTTGGCATAGTACTAAAAATATATCAAATTGTCATCCCGTTTCTTATGAGAACGGCAATGATATATTTTATGGGCATACAATATTTAGGCTTGAATAGTTTATTCACTTCGGTATTGTCTGTTCTTAATCTTGCAGAACTGGGCGTTGGCAGTGCAATGGTTTTTAGCATGTACAAGCCTATAGCAGATGATGATAATGCAACAATCTGCGCTTTAATGAATTTATATAAGGTGTATTATAGGATAATCGGTGGCGTTATTGCTGTTTTAGGTGTGGTTTTAACACCGTTTGTTCCTCATTTAATAAAAGGAGATGTGCCACAAGGCATAAATGTTTATGTATTATATCTTCTTAATCTAAGTGCGACTGTTTTATCATATTGGCTTTTTGCATACAAAAACAGTGTTCTTCAAGCACATCAAAGAAATGACGTCGTTAGCAAGGTTACGTTAATAACTAACACGCTTCAATATAGTATACAGATACTAGTGTTATGGCTCTTGCATGATTATTACGTCTATGTTATAGTTGCTTTGATAACGCAAGCTCTTACAAATATAACAACTGCTTATGTCGCTAATAAGCTGTATCCACAATTTAAAGCTGAAGGAAGGGTTCCTGAACAGGATGTAAAAGTGATTAACAAAAGAATCAGGGATCTTTTTACATCTAAAATTGGTGCAGTTGTAGTCAACTCTGCTGATACTCTTGTGATTTCAGCTTTCTTAGGACTTACAGTACTTGCTGTTTACCAGAATTATTATTATATCCTCACATCCGTAATAGGTTTTGTAACCATAATCTTTTCGTCATGTACAGCTGGAATTGGAAATAGTTTGGTTGTTGAAACACAAGAAAAGAATTTCAAAGATTTAAAAAAATTCACATTTATTATAGCTTGGATTGCTTGTGTATGTTCGTGTTGCTTTTTAAGTCTTTTCCAGCCATTCATGAAAATTTGGGTTGGCGAAGATTTGATGTTAGAATATTCGGCAGCGCTATGTTTTGTAGTCTATTATTTTATTTACGAAATAAATCAACTACTAAATCTATACAAAGATGCTGGTGGTATTTGGCACGAGGATAGATTTAGACCATTAGTTACAGCATGTGCGAATCTTGGATTAAACCTTATATTGGTTAGATTCTGGGGAATATATGGTGTTCTTCTTTCCACCGTAATCTCGATGTTATTAGTGGGAATGCCATGGCTATTTCACAATTTGTTTACGACGCTTTTTGATAGAAAATGGTTCCCTGGATATCTGAAAAAGGTTTTATTGTATTTTGCCTATTCCGTACTTATATGCATATTATCTACTGTTATTTGTAATTCTATCAACCTTGGAAAATGGTCAACTTTATTCTTGCGGCTAATCATTTGTTTGATTATTCCGAATGTATCGTTTCTGGTTATATATCATCAAACAGAAGAATATAAGAACACCTTGCTACTGGTAAACGGAATGACAAAAGGAAAGCTTTCAGGATTACTTAGAAAGATAGGGATGAAGTGAATGAAGGTTTATGCAGCATACTATAACAACAATGTCCGTATGGATTCATCCTCTGGCGGTTTGTTCTCGTTGATTGCTTCTCAATTTGATGTTATTTATGGAGTAGAAATGGATGAAAACAATCAATATGCCATATTCGCTCGTAAAACTCAAGATTATTCTTCGCTAAGAGGATCAAAATATTTGCAGGCAAGGGTTGGAGATACATTTAGATTGGTAAAAAATGATCTTCAAAGCGGAATGAAAGTATTGTTTTCTGGAACTGCATGTCAAGTAAATGGTTTGCTCAACTATCTTCAAGTGGATTATCCTAATCTATTTACTATTGATGTGATTTGTCATGGTGTCCCCTCTCCAAAGCTATGGCACAAATTTACAGAAGGAACAGATGTGCATAGTATTAATTTCAGGGCTAAAGATGGAGGATGGGATAATTATACATATGGGATGAAGATTAATGGAAAATATATTCCATTCAACAACAACCGGTATATGACACTTTATGTGAAAGACCTTGCATTACGTCCTTCATGCTATAAATGCATTAGCAAAAAAACTAAACGTAGCGATTTTACTCTTGGTGATTTTTGGGGCATAGAGAAAATTTATCCAGACATGACAGATAATAAGGGTACAAGCCTTGTAATAACTCGGACAGAAAAAGCACAAAACCTCTTCGAGAAATTGAAAAGTCAATTAGCATGGAAAGAGGTAACATATGAAGAAGGTGTTAGACAAAATGTTTCTGAATATCAATCATCATTATGTCCGGAGCGCAGAAGACAATTCTTTATTGATCTATCCCAAATGAGCTTCGATGATATATATAAGAAATTTTGTCCAAAACCTAGTTTGATAAAGCGAATATACCGCAAAATTCGCAGATCACTAAGTAATTAGGCGGAGAAGACTTATGAAGGAATTACCGATTCTTTATAGTAGTAAAGATGATTGTTGCGGATGTACAGCGTGTTATGCTATTTGTCCGCAATCAGCGATTTCCATGATAACTGATGAAGAAGGGTTTGACTATCCTCAAATCAATGGTGAAATGTGCATTCGATGTTACCAATGTTTGAAGGTATGTCCACAGAAAGAGACTAGTGAGGTGAAGAACTAGTCCTATTGACAATCCTAATAACAGGCGAAGCATGCTATCCAAGTAAAGCGTTTATCTTACTCGGTTGGAAAGCCGAATTCGGTATCGAAGAGATGTGCAGGGATAGCTGGAACTGGCAGCGGAGGAATCCGGAATGGTACACTGAATAATTGAAAAGGAGGCTACCTTATGCCCAGACACAAGCAATCCGATCCAAACACAATCAAATCATCTGTAATCCGCCTCCGAGTAACCGAAGCGGAAGCACTGCTCTTCAAGACTAATGCTGCCGAAGCCGGCTGTAAAAGTATCAGCGAGTACATCCGATCAAGATGTATAGGCGAGGATAATGACGGTGTGGATAAGACTGCGGTGAAGGAAACGAAAAAGAAAAAGTCGGCAGAATAAAAAACATCATAAAAAAACTACAAAACATAGCAATCCCCAGAGATTTGAAGTCGAAAATAATCGAAAATCATCTCTGGGGACTGTGTGTATATCGGCACTTTTGTAATTAAAAGCGTAACGGTTTAGTTGGCAAAACAGGCGAATTATATCCAACATAGGCGTTGTGCTTTCCTTCAGCGTTTTAACGTTTTCCTCGTGCATTGTACCGGAATCCGCAGTGTGGAAAGCGGCAAGAGGAAGTGTAGCCGGTGTGGATGTGACCCGCCCCCTGTCAAGTGGACAGAGAAAAAAACAAAAATATTCTATGAAGTGACCAAAAGCAATCTGTGCAATTTGTGCAGGCTGCTTTGTTATTAGCATCAATTGGCAAGCCACTTTCG
>Ga0255347_1004288_pt1 | contig 17413 bp, 13 predicted proteins | sample wastewater_treat_2_FD_192479 | JGI IMG/M metagenome (GOLD analysis project Ga0255347, IMG submission 192479) | Wastewater microbial communities from Lulu Island WWTP, Vancouver, Canada - plant24 | ecosystem: Engineered > WWTP > Wastewater > Unclassified | place: Canada: Vancouver, British...
CGAGCGCGCTCTCATCCAGATAGTTGTGCGTGACACTCACCGCATAGGCGGCTTGGTTCAGCTTCGCGACCATGCTTCGGTTTGCCGTCTTTGCAAACTCAATCTCTCCTGCATCGGCCATGTATCTGTCGATGACGGCATCACGCACACCTTCCATGCGCAATGCCTGCGCGATGGCCTCTCGCATGAGGTCTTTCATCCTGGCAAAGTCATTTGGTTTGGGTCTGTATATGACTACTGGGTATCTTGTTGCGTTGTTCATCAGAACAACTGCTTTTCGCCTGTTGATGCTGACTGTGTGGGCGTGCCATGCCAATAAGGAGCGGGGCAACTGATCATAGCCCTCCGATGACCTAAGCTCGCTTTGGCTGACTTTCATCTTGTCCAGGAGGGCTTTTGTGCATTGGATGAGCATGTGCATCACTCCCCGAGCGAAATGAGCAGAAGACGTCGCTTAGTAGTCTCTATCTACCTACAGCAACGTATACCGTGTTTTTGCCCGTGCGGCTCTTCGCTACCAGCGATTTCTCAAGCAGACCCGCCTCATGCGAAACATGCGTGCCTTCAGGTTGGTAGAGCTTGAGCCACGGCAGTTGCCAGTCAACAAAGTACCATCCTCAGCGAAACATATCCTTCGCCGTAGTATGGGCTAGTCCTGCATGGTTGAGCCACTGGGTTCACAGATCCAAGTGGACGACCTGCATCTCTCACGTCGTTCCCGAATTCGACGACGCATCGCTTCAACCGCTAGGTCGGCGATGAACTGAGGTCATCTCACCTCAACCTCAAAAGCCCTAAACACGGCAAAGGGTCCCCGGTAATCCCGGGAACCCTTTGCCTCTTCCGCTAGTCTACTATTCCTGATTCGATTGCTGTAGCATGAGCTCTAGAAAGGTACCTTGACCGACAATGACATGAGCTGCCAGTTCATATAGGTGTCCGGATGGTGGTATATCCATGCCCATGGCTTGCCTATATGGAAATCCGTTGAATCGCACTCGCAATCCTTCAAGCCGCTGACCCCGTAAGCAAGCCTCAGCGTGCCGACTCCGATAGTGCGTGTTACGGAAGCCTCGATGTAGTTCTTGCCCTCATCCTCAAATGGTCTCCACATACTCTTGCGGGGATCGCTGGCCCCGGGGAGCACGTTCGCTTCGCGGAATACCCATGTCAGGTTCGAGGTAGTTGAGTTGCTTGGCCTATAAGTAAGCCCTACGGTGGCCGCGAACTTCCCCTTGCTGTCCTTGGAAAGGATGCCTGCCTTCGCAATGAGCTTGCTAGTGAGGATGGCGTCGGTTCCCCAGTATGCATACAGGTCGGTTTCCGTTTCTTCTGTAGAACCTGGCTTGGTCAACTCGGCGACGGCTGCGAACTTCGATTCAGCCGCCATTGCAACGCCATAGTTCGCGTCGGTTGTGTAGACTCCCCATGCTTTGAGATGGGTCTTGGGATCTTCTACAAGGTGGCTGGCCTCGGCAGAGAGAGTCAGCCCCTCGATCGGAGAGCCGCTTACCCCGAGGCCAACCTCTGTGTCGACCCGCTTCGACTCGCCGTCAAAGTCGTGGAGGGTATTGTCTGCGTATGAGTCTACTTCATACGATGCAAAGGGCGCGAAGGTCAATCCAAACGCGCTGTACTCTGCATCAACGCGGGCCATATGGCCATCATAGTTGTCTTGTATGATATTCCCTTTCGGATCCTTTCTGTCCTCGCCCACCAGATCTGACTTGTAGGCGCCGGATACTGTCACCTTCAGGTTGTCCAGTGGCGAGATTTCAAAGCTGCCGGTTACCTCGTTCCACTTGGGGGCATTGGGGTAGAACATCCAGTAGGTGTCGCCCAATGTCAACTTCGCCGGCATTCCAATGGGGATGTCGATGCTGGCTTGCACTTCCGCAGCGGCGCTGTCCTTATACTTCTGCAGCGGGGCATCGCTGGTTGTGGACCTGAGCTCAGCCTTGAAGTCGTATCCGACTGCAGTGTACTTCGCATCTAGCTTAACTGGGCCCAAAGGCAAGCTTTCCACACCGAGCGTGTAGGCCACATTGTCCCCTTCGCTTTCGAACTTCCATGGCTCGGTCTTCTTCCATCGACCAGCCGCTGCCAGGGTCAGATTGCCGCCGATCCCGGGGATGGGCCCTACAACGTCTGCGCCGAAGTTCAGGTTCTGACTCGACTGTTCCTCTCTGTAGTAGCCAAGCACCCCGAGCGTGAGCCCTGATTGCGTGGGGTAGGTTATCCTGCCCAGCCAGGCGGTCCTTGCGTTGTACTGAAATGTATAGAGGTTGATATCGGCTCCGTAAAGCTTTGCATTAGCATTGAGAGCCCAGTTGCCGCCCCTATTCGCGATGATTCGCAGAGGATCGTTGAAGGATTTGAACCGCCTGGCATTGGTGGAGCTGCTTCGGGCTGCCCAGAAACTCCATGGCGAACCATCATACGCAAAATACCAATCGCCTGCGTCAACTTTAGGTGTGGGCATGAATGGCTCGATCGTCAGCGGCAAGTATGCGGTGGTGTGGTCGCCTTCTGTGAACTTGAGTTCAAGGCTGAGCTTGCTTGCGGGCCCTATGCCTGATGGAGTCCAGATCGGGGCGCCGGTCGCGGTATCATAGGTGAATTTGGCCGAGTATTCCCCGCTGACGCTGAGTGTTGTTGCTGCTGATGACGGCAACGCTGTGAGCAACGCGAGTACAGTAAGTACTATGACAGCGAGTTTCTTCATGACTAACCCTCCTTGAGATGTAGTCGCAACGGCAGAAGCGGCGCTGCTGCGGCGGTTAGGGGGATTTGGTGCTTCCGCCGCGAGTGTTAGTTACTGCAAGCGGTTTTGATTGCATTGCGGCGGAGGCGCGCCATGCCAAATGCCATTCGGTTTTTCTCCTAGAGCGCATAAACACCTACTTTCTCTCATATCTATATCGACAATCGGAAGCCGCGACTGATCCCACTCTAGCATGGGATGCTATTCGCTGCGCCGGCGACGCAGCGGGAGAAGTATGAGAGAAAGTAGGGGAATTAAACACACGGGGGGAAAATTGGCGCCGACAAGCTGCGTCCTTCTACCTTCTAGTAGGACGACATTGGGGCGTGGTTGGGCGAAGCAACTACTGACAAGCTCGACAATGGCATGCTTGACGTCGTAAAGTCAGTCTAAAGGAGTGAAGAACATGACAAGGCCCAGTATCCGCAGACGCGCTTCTCTTCTAGCGATCATTGTGCTGATCATGGTCACCATGGTCCAGCCCTTGGCGGCTAGCACAAGAAATGCGGAAGTCAGAGCGACCAATGGAATGGTTGCAGCAGCCCATCCTCTCGCAGCCGAAGCCGGCATAGAGATCCTGAAGGCTGGGGGCAACGTTGTCGACGCTGCCGTAGCAACTGCATTCGCAGTTGGAGTAGTAGAACCTATGGCCTCCAACCTGAGCGCCGAAGGAGTCATGTTAATCCACTTGGCCGATTCCAAGAAGACCCTGGCAATAGACTACCGCGCTCAAGCTCCTCGGGCAACTTCGTTGGCTCTGGAAGGCATAGAAGCGCCCAGACGGGGTTGGCTGTCTATGGCCGTGCCCGGTTTGGTCGCCGGCCTAGCCAAAGCTCTTGACATGTACGGAACGATGACATTGGAACAGGTGCTGGCGCCGTCGATTAGGCTCGCATCAGAAGGCTTTCCGATAAGCGATACGCTCGCCGGCCTGATCGAGGATAGCTATGAGCTATTCCTCAACGATCCGGAGCTGTTCAGCATATACCTTGATGACGGCCTTCCGCCGCTCCCGGGATGGGTGCTCAAGAATCCGGACTTGGCTGAGACGCTGAAGACCCTAGCCAAGGAGGGTCCTGATGCGTTTTACAAAGGAAGCATCGCTGACGCGATTGACGCAGCCAGCAAAGCGAATGGGGGCTACATCACCAAGCAGGATTTGGCCTCGTACGAGGTCTTGTTCACAGCTCCTGTAAGCGGCAGCTATCGCGGTTATGATATCTTTGCCGCTCCGCCGCCGTCGGGTGGGTATATGTTTGTCAATGCCCTGCAGGTTCTGGAGAACTTCGACCTGGGGAAACAGGCCTATCCCAACGCTAACTCGGTACATCTCATATGCGAGGCCCACAAAAGGGCCTACATGGATCATAGAAGCTACAACGGAGATCCACGTTCCACAAACGTTCCCGTTAAGGATCTCACGTCCAAGTTCAATACTCTGCAGAGAGCATGGGAAATCAGCATTGACGCCATGACGCCCAAGGAGAAGATCAAGAAGAGCGAGTTTGGAAAGAAGTTGGGACTGGAACCTGAAGGTCAAGAATACTCATCCCCGTCAACGACGCAGATCTCCCTCATAGACAAAAGCGGCAACATGGTCTCCATAACCCAGACGATCGCCGCCTTCTGGGGCTCAGGAATAGTCATCCCCGGGACAGGCATTCTGATGAATGACTCCATGATCAACTACGGCACTTCGTCCAGGAGCAAACCTGAACCCGGCAAGCGCTGCAGGCTGCCGATTTCCCCGGCTGTGGTGCTCAAGAAGGGCAAGCCGTTCCTCGCATTCGGCGGGCCTGGAAGCGACAGGATTGTGTGCACCAACCTGATAGTCTTCAGCAATGTAGTGGATCATGGGATGGGCCTGCAGGACGCCATCGAAGCCCCCAGGTTCTTCGCCAGGGACGAGAGCGACAGATTCGAGTATGAGGCCAATATGCCTCAGCAGGTAATTGAGGGCTTGCGGAAGAAGGGCTATCCTATAGAGGCCCGGGACGTGCGAAAGGAATTCGACATGTTCTTCGGAGGCGTTCAGGCAGTAATGATGGATCCCAAGACAGGCGAACTGGTCGGCGCTGCGGATCCTCGCAGGGACGGAGCTGCTGTCGGCTACTAGGCGGACAAGCAGCTATCCATTTCGCTCTTGCCTATTAAGCTTGGGGCAGTCTGCGTCGGTCAAGCGGCGCGACTGCCCCTAGTGGAATTACTTAATGCAGGATGTGATGGTTTCAGTGCGGTACAGAACGACACCTGTGATCATTCTTGCAATCGCGTCTCTCATAGCCCTGGCCGCCGTGCCCACAGGCGCGTGTACCACTGTCATAGCAGGCAGAGAGGCTACAGCCAATGGCTCAGTGATCGTAGGCCATAATGAGGACAATCCAGGACGCATAGTTATGACGCAGTATGTAGTCCCTCGGATGGTGCATGAGCCCGGCGAGGAGATACTGCTGAAGAATGGTGGAACGGTGCCTCAGGCTCCGGTGACATGGTCCTTCATTTGGTCCCAGACGCCGGGCGATTCGGCTGCCGATTTCCACATGAATGAGTGGGGCGTAATGATAACCAGCAACAACTGTGCACCCACCAAAGAGGATGACTACGAGACTTGCGTGGCCAGAGGCGATATCACCGACGGGGGAATCGGATATCATCTGCGCCGCATTGTAGCCCAGCGTGCCACAACTGCCCGGGAGGGCCTGGAGTTGGCCATTGAGCTGATCTCTACATACGGTTATGTAGATGCAGGACGTTCATATCAGATCGCTGATGCCAATGAAGCTTGGTTTTTGCATGTCGTGCGGGGCAAACACTACGTGGCTCAAAGGGTGCCAGACGACATGGTGGTGGCGATACCCAACACGTTCATCATCCACCAGGTTGATCTGGAGGATACGGAGAACTTCAGGGCATGTCCTGATCTTCGGGAATATGCCATAGAGCGAGCATGGTACGACCCGTCGTGTGGCGAGCCGTTCGATTTTGCCAAGGCCTATGGTGCGGTTCGCCCTGATGAGCCGCAAGACCTGGAATATGACCCCCGGCAATGGAGCGCACAGAGGCTCATAACAGGTGAAAAGCCGCACGGTGCGCCGCTGCCTTTTGCTGTGAAGCCGTCAAAGAAGATCGCGATCGCAGATATCATGGGGATTCTGCGCGATCACTATGAAGGCACGCACCTTGACATGTCGGCGGACTACATGGTATCGCCTCATTGGGCCAACGATCCGAGCATATGCATGCACAAGACTCAGGAGAGTTTCGTTGTCGAGCTTCGCGACAATGTATCGGACTCGCTCAAGGCAGTATACTGGCGGGCCACTGGCAGGCCGTGTACTAGCCCGTACATCCCATGGCATATCGGAATAACATCCGTCCCCGAAGGCTACGGATGGATGGATCCCAACACCGGCTACACACTGCGATTTGAACCTCATGCCTCACTGTATGATTACGATCCCTCGCACGCGTGGTGGGTGTTTCGGGATCTTCAAAATGCTGTAGATGGCCAATACGGCGATGCCATAGAGCTGGTCCAAGCCCAATGGAGGGCGTTTGAGAAGCGAGTCTTCGCGGAGCAGCCGGCGCTGGAGCAGATGATGGATCGCTTTGAGGCCGGTGATGAGGAATATGCCAGGGACTTCCTGACGCGCTATACCAACAGCGTGGCCATAGAAGCAACTCGTATAGCCAGAGAGCTCACGGACAAGCTCCTCACCGCAGAGCTCCTTGTCGAGCAGAAAAGGGTCAGGCTATCCGACAGTGGCAGCATCTCGCTAGCGCTGCTCGGATCGGAAACGTTCGACGCGAGCGAGGTCTCCTACACCGAAGTAGCCATAGGTCCCGCCCAGTGCAGCCCGTACACTTGGGCACCTGCACGAAGCGGAGAGCTCGTTGACGTCAACGGCGACGGGTCTTGTGACCTGGTGATGGAATTTGCCATCCCGGACCTGGCCAAGCTCGTGGAGGTTCCTTGTTACACGGACATTTGGCTAAGAGGCAGCACGATGTTCTGCGACCCTGTAGTGGCGAGGACATTCATTGAGTTCAGACCGTAGCCGTATCCCGTATCAGACAGGGCTAGTTCCGTAGCTGAGCCAGCCGCGTCGCCCAAGAACCATGAGCAAGAACCCTTCGCTTCGGCTTCCGCCGGGCGAAGGGCTTGTAACATGCTGCATGCTACGTAAGTGAACACCGCGCTATGCCCCGCGCCGCGGTAGAGCTTGGCTAAAGCCCGAGTTTCGTCATGAACTCCCTCACTGTGCTCGCCGCGTCCCCCAAGATCAGCGTCACATTGTCTGCCTTATACAATGGGTTATCCACCCCTGCATATCCAGGCTTGGTGTCGTAGTTGAAGATCACGGCGTGCTTTGCCTGGTATACGTTGAGAATGGGCATCCCGTAGATGGGCGTGCCTTCTGCCGTATTGGCCGCTGGGTTGATCACATCGTTCGCCCCGACCACGATCGCAATATCGGTATCGGCAAATTCCTCGTTGACCTGATCCATCTCATATAGCTTGTCATATGGCACATCTACCTCTGCCAAGAGCACGTTCATGTGCCCCGGCATCCGGCCAGCCACAGGGTGGATCGCCACTCGGACGTCTGCGCCGCCGGCCTCCAGTCTGTCCATGAGGGCCTTCACATCAGCCTGCGCCTGCGCAAGTGCCATTCCGTATCCGGGAACCACGATCACCTTCTTCGCCGCCTTCGCGATGGCGACGCAGTCAGCCCGTTGGGGCTTCTCTGGTTTGGGCGCGGGTCCTGCCTGAGCAGGCGTCTCCCGAGTTGGTCTTGCGTCGCCCGCCTTGATATGCGCCACAGTGGTCTTTCCCGTGAGCACTTGGCCAAGGCTCCTGTTCATGGCCCTGCACATTATCTGTGTGAGGATCAGGCCTGATGCGCCTACCACTGCCCCTATCGCCACAAGAAGCGGATTTCGGATAGCAAGCCCCGACACTGATGCCGCCACCCCTGACAGCGAGTTGAGCAGCGATACCGTGATCGGCATGTCGGCCCCGCCCACGCGTATGGTGAAGAGCGCCCCATATGCAAGCGACGCGCCAAGGGCAATGACGCTCGGCCACAGGGCCCCATCGCCGGGGACCAGAATGGCCCGCGCTCCCGCCGCCGCCAAGATGATGATTGCGACAGCATTCACAGATGTCTGGCTTCCGAACACCACCGGTCTCTGATTTATCTTGCCTGCAAGCTTTCCTGTGGCTATGAGGCTTCCGGAAAGCGTTATCGCGCCAATAATTAGCCCAAGAACAGCGGTTGCCTTGTCAAATGGCCCAATTGCCCCCGGGCCCAGTAGCGTAAGGAGCGAGACAATGGCCGAGCTGCCTCCGCCCAGTCCATTCAGCAAGGCGACCATCTGAGGCATCTCGATCATGGCCACCCTCACTGCAAAGACATAGCCCAGCGCCCCGCCTACTGCCATCCCTATCCAGAGAACCTGAACACTGACAATATTCTCTGCAACCAATGTGACTATGATTGCGCCTGCCATACTCACCGCGCCTATGAGGTTGCCTCTCACGGCAGTCGTCGGGGAGCTCATCAGCCTGATACCCCAAACGGTCCCTACCACGAAGGCCAGCCCCAGCAAGTCTGCCAGGCCGAGCCCGAGAAAGATTGCTTCATTCCAGTCCATCAGATCATACAGCGGTCAGTGCCGCTGAACCCTCCCTACTTCTTGAACATTCTTAGCATTCTGTCTGTGACCAAGAAACCCCCGACCACGTTGATCATCGCCATGATTATCGCTACGCATCCGAGCACTGAACCTGCGGCCGAGACTCCCTGGGCCTTGGCTGCCGCTGTCGCGCTGAGCGCGCCCAGTACAGTCACCCCAGAAAGTGCGTTTGTGCCCGACATGAGGGGCGTGTGAAGCAGGCTTGGGACCTGGCTTATCACCTTGTAGCCGACAAATGTAGCGATAGCAAAGAGGATTACGAGCGACAGTTCAGACACGGACGTCACTTCTCCCTATTTCGTGTTCATTGCCTCGAGAGCGCCTGCATGGACGATCTTGCCGCCATAGGTGACCAAGGAGGACTTGATGATCTCATCTTCGAGATTCACATCGATCTTGCCGTCTTTGACGAGGTTTGCTGCGTAGTTGTAGATGTTGTTTGCGAACATCCAAGTGGAGGCAGCGGGCATCATCCCCGGAATATTCTTTGTTCCGTCGATGCTGACGCCGTACTTCTCCACGACCTCGCCGGGCTTGGTGATCTCCACGTTCCCGCCCTGGTCGATCGCGATGTCGACGATCGCCGAGCCAGGCCTCATGGCCTTGACTATTTCCTCAGTTACAATCACCGGGGCGAGTTTGCCCGGAATCAGGGCTGCAGTGATGACTATGTCGGAACCGATTACTACGGGTTTGATTATCTCGCGCTCTTTTCGGAGCCACTCGTCGGGTAGCTTGGCTGCATATCCGCCGGGCGCCATGGCGACTTCGGCTGGCACACCAAGGTCAACAACCTTCGCTCCGAGGCTCTTTGCCTGCTCATTGGCGTCGGGCCTTATGTCGATAGAGTTGACCACAGCGCCCAACCTCTTGGCCACTGCAACCGCCTGCAGACCCGCGATGCCTGTTCCGATAACCGTAACCGTCGCCGGCTTGATCATGCCCACTGCGGTTCCTACCATGGGCATGAACTTGGGAAGCCTGTTCGCCGCCATCAGTAACGCCTTATAGCCCGCGACCGTGCTCATGGATGTTAGGGCGTCCATGGTCTGAGCCCTAGAGATCCTGGGAATCCCATCGAGCGTGAGGGCTATGATGCCCTTTGCAGCCATGTCTCGAACCATCTGGTGATTGGCCGGGGCCGCAGGATGAATGAAGGTGATGATGCATTGGCCCTTATGCATCATGTCCACTTCGTGCTTGCCGGAGGCTTCGCTATAGATAGGCTCTTTCACCTTGAGGATGATGTCGGCTTTGGCGAAAAGATACTCAGCCTTGTCGATGATCTCGGCTCCGGCTGCGCGGTACTCGTCATCGTGGAAGTAGGAACCCTCTCCGGCGCCCTTCTGCACTAATACTTTCGCGCCTTCAGCTGTCATCTTCTTGACTGTGTCGGGCATCGCGGCCACTCGCCGCTCCCCCTTCATGGTTTCGGTGGGGACCCCGACGACCAGACCTGCAAATTGCATCTGTAACCACTCCTTGTTCAATAGTCGAGCAGAGGTCAATCATGCGCTACCCTGCCTTCCGGCGCGTGCTCAGGGTCGCGCAAGTACGCGCCTACTCCATTGGCGACCACATCACGATGGAGCGGGAGGCCTTCATACTCAATTTCCCGACCGGGGCGGAAATCGTTGAACATGTCAACGATCATGTCGATCGTGCTATTGGTCCTGCCAACTCGCTGATCTATGTGCCAGCCGTTTTCATCCATCGTCTCATAGAGCAGTCCGGCGCTCCCCGCCCGCATGACGAATTCGTCCTTCCCCTCGAGCAGCAGCTTCTCATCGGTGATGCCCCGAACCCTGTCGAGGAAGGGCTCAGGCACTTCGATTGTGAAGGCAAGCGCTTCCGTGAAATCGCCCACTTCTCTGTGCGATAGGCCGTGAAGCAGGGGAGGAGAGAGTTCCATGTCCATGTTGAACTGCTCGTCGGAGATCCAAAGCGAGGCCATGCTGGCGATATCCGCTGCGTCCTGATGCGCGACTATCATGCTGATGATCGGGTATTCAAGCTCCGCTTCGTGGTTGTCGATGAACATATCGACCCCCTCAGCATTGATCAGGTCAACGAATGCCGCAGCTGTGCGCTCAGCCAGCAGACCATCACGGCGTCCCGGCCATGTTCGGTTCAGGTTGCGGATGTCCATGTAGGCGAGCATCTGCCGGCTTGGATAGTGGACATAGCAGTCTGGATCGGGCCATGAGTGCAGCGGGCTGCACCACCGGTCGCCCATCCTGAATGTCCGCTGGCCGAATGGTGTCTTGATACTGTAGAACTGCGGATACGCATCGCCAGGCCGCGTCGTCATGGACGCGCTCCTATTGGCCCTGACTGCCACGAGGATTCGCCCTCGGGTGGGGACTACGTTCTCCACGATTGTCACTGCCGACAGTACGCCCGCCGGCTCCTCCGGGTGTGTTCCTCCGATTACGAGCATTGTTCCACCGTCGACGCCACTGTCAAGGACATAGATATTGCAGTCATTGACGCTTCCGGCCATGTACGGCGCCCACTCTGAAAGCTTCCGGACCTTAGTGACGCCGGGCCCGGCCACTATCGGCTCTTCAAAGTCCTTGTGCGCGGCAAGCTGTACGCCTGCAGGAACTACGACGGCCAGCCATGCGGCAATAATGATGAGTGTGGTTGCCAGTTCGTTCTTGACTTGGCGACTTGCTTTATGTAAGTGCTGCTTCATGAGCTAACCCTTCCCCCTTCCGAGCCCTCACTTGACGCGCAGCAGACGCAAGATGAACGGAATAAGCACAATGGAGTAGAGTATTTTCGTCTTGGTCTCCTTCGATCGAAAGAAGTTGCCTGCCAGCTCAATGCCTATCACTGCAACGATCACGTAGTATGAGAACCCCACCGTCGACTGTGCCGTTAGCATGTTGAGGTCCTCCTTTCGTCACCCGCGCACCAGGAAACTGAGTTTCGAGGAGAAGATGATGTATGCCGTCGCAAGGGCCATGACGAACAGAGCAGGGATTATGCAATGTGCGAGGAACTTCTTGTAGTCTCCCTCATAGCCTACTGCCAACACCGATGCGCGACCGACCGGAGCGGTGGGCGGCAGGCAGTCTCCCAGAGGCCAGATACACGCCATGCCGGCCACTGCCATGACCAGGTTCAGGCCCTCCATGTTGAAGAGGAATACTAAGGGCACGCCCAGAAGCGGCGCTGCTGCATACTGGAATATGGCTTCAGACACCGGAAGGATGAGCCAGAGCACGGCGAGGAGCACGGCGAGTGGCAGCGTAACAACTGACAGAGAGATGAGCCCCCTGACTCCCGATAAGGTCATGATCTGCACCAGAATACCGACGATGGTGATGGTGCTTACGACCGGAAGCAAACCCTTCAGTGTGTTGGACAGAATCTGCCTGGGCGAAAGCTTCGTTGGCGACATCGCGATTACGGAAATAGCCGCCAATGAAAAGGCCAGCGGCAAGCCGATCACCGGCATGTGATGCGGCCACAGCCGCCCTGCGCCGATTATTCCAAACAGGATTGCAAAAGGCACAGCTACATGCCGCCCGGTCATGCCGAGGGGCGGCTTTGGTATCTCCCTCAGCGCCCGGTCTACATCTATGCCGCGGTTGCCGCGTTGCCATCCCAAGTAGAACGTGCTAAACAGCGACCCGGCAATGGATATGATCGCAAGAGGCATGGTGAACCCGACGTACGGCATGTTGGCTCCAGCGGCGGTCATCATGGCCCACAGGTTCACCGGCGGAGCGGCCGCACTCATTGAAGCGCCCATAAAGACTATGGCTGCCGCCCTAGACGGCGAGATTCCGAGATACCCGAGGACGGTGCCTACAAACGAACCTACAACCATCACTGTGACTGTGCCCGAGCCGGTAAGGGCGCCTGGAATGAGCATGATCAGGGCGAGGAGGAGAAGGAGAATGAACCTGTTACTGTGAAATCTCGTGATGATTCCGCGGACTATCAGGTTGATCCCGCCTGATTCCCGGACTAAGTTCATGAAGAACGTTGCCGTTACGAAGATGAGCACTACGTCAAAATATGTAAACGTACCTTCAGCTAAGTGGCGGACCGGAACCCCTACATCGTGGACTACGGCGCCGGCAAGTGCAGCGATGAACAGTGAGAGCTCACTGCCGGCCTTAAGCGCCATGCCTACTACAAAGCCTGCCGCCATTACTGCCAAAACCAGAGCTGCATGCGCGTACACGACTTGCATCACTCCATTTTCTAACAGGTCTTGGTTGCGTGTTCATGCACTAGCTAAAGTGTATACCACACCCCTATAGGGCACGCAAACAGGTCGCATGATATAAATATCATAGAAAGTAGGTAGCATCGTTTCGCAATAGAATTGAGTAACCGAACCGGATTGGGCCTCCGGGGATTGCGCAAAGTTGCAGCACAGCATCGAATGAGACCCAAACCTAATCCAAGGGAGGGCAGCAAATGCGAAACACTAGGGCGATCATGACTGTAGTCGCTTTGGCAACGGTGATCTCGTTCGCGGCGATTCCATATGGAGCCGTCGCCGCGCCGACGCCAGGCAAGCCCGCACTGATCATCTCAGCCGGACAGAGCACTGACGGGCTGATATTGAAGCAGGTTCTGACAGATAGGGCAACGAAAGAGACTATTCCGTACATTCAGATGGCAGAGCCAAAGGACTTGTCGGGAATCAAGACGCTCATTATTGCAGTCGGCGTGAGCAATAAGGGTCTGGGGGCAGCCGGTATCGACATCGACAAGGAGATCTCTCGGGTGCGATCAGTCCTGAGCGAAGCGAAGAAGAACGACTGCTACATCATACTGGCTCACATCGGCGGGTCCGCAAGGCGCGGCGGCACATCCGACCAGATGAGCAGGTTGGTCGCGTCATATGCTCACCACATCATCATCGTAAATGACAGCAATGAAGACGCGTTCTTTACGAAACTGGGCGCCGAAGAGAAGATCTCTGTCATCTCGGTAGAGGGAAGAACACAGGTGGGGCCCGAAATCAACAAACTGATAAGCGGGAAGTAGTAGAGCACATCGACTGAGTAGTCCACTTGGGTTGCGGGGGTTCTCAGGATGGATCAGCGTAGATTCAGAAAACTAATCGTCATGTCCATACTCGTCATAGCACTTAGCAGTGGTCTGGCTGCTACAGCCGAAACGGAGTTCGCCCGTGATCCGCTGTCATCACATGATGTTCGGCCCGGAGCGGGGGTAACACATGTCGGATGTATGTCTGACTACAACGCAGCGCTACATTTTACGCCTGTCGATACGCGAGTCTATTACCTTGAGAGTGGAGAACCGGGCCCTACGGCGCTGATCCTCGGCGGAACCCACGCAAATGAGATTGCAGGCGTAATGGCGGCTACGCTCATCATCGAGCGTGCCGTCGTTACCGCCGGCAGGATCATAGTCGTTCCATATGCGAACAATTCCGCTGCGTGCCAGAGCGATTCGACTAATGGCGGCCCAGAGTGGTACTACATACAAACGCCTTCTGGTTTGCGGAAATTCAAGTACGGCGACCGTCGCACGAGCGTTTCGCACCAGGGGAAGGACCCCGCAAGATACATTCACTACCCATCCGGAAAGGCCCTCAGCGGCAATTCTGCTCGCGATCTCAACAGGGTTTACCCGGGAAAGCTAAATGGCAACCTCACAGAGAAGCTGGCCTGGGCTTACATGCAGCTCATTAAGTCCGAGGCAGTAACGATAGCAATAGACCTGCATGAGGCTGGAACTGCGTCCAAGCTTGCCAATACTATAGTAGCTAACCCCAAGAACCTGGACTATGCAGTGATGGCGGTCCTCGATGAAAGCCTGGAAGGGTGCAATATGAACGTAGACGCGTCTGCACCCAATTCGCCCGGGCTGTCCCACCGTGAATGGGGAGACGTAACTCGGGCGGCTGCATATCTCATTGAGACTCCTAATCCCGGACAATACAGTGGAGCAGTCAACGCCGACGTTGTGACAGATCCCGCCAACCCACTTGCCGCTCGAGTCGGAACTCACCTGACGGCCATTGAGGCGATTTTTGCCGCCCACGAGCTGATAGACGGGGGTCGCCCTGAGTGGACGGGAATTCCTGCCCGCGGCGACCTAGTAGAGCGCGGATTGGGCTCGTATCTCAGATGAACTCTGCCCAATCTGGTATACTCTGTTCTGGGCCTTCGCAGGCAGCTTGCTTTTGGGAGAATCCGCTGCCGGCGGGGTTGACGCGCTAGGCTTGCCAATGGGCGGTGACAAGTATGGACCGACATCTAGCCCCAAAGAACAACGGAGGCGTAACTCATGCCTCGCCCTTCCGCGGTTACCGTTCGTCCGAACTGCTGTATTGTGCAGGGTTCTTTGTGTTGTCGGTAATCGGCCCTTGGATTGTCAATCCAATAGACTTTGGGGTTATCGAGTTGATATGGCGCGCTCTGGAAAATGATCAGGTCGGCCCACTTTTGGATGCTGGGATAAGGCTAGCCTGCATGAATACCCTGCAAGACGTGCCGATCTACCTCGGGGCGCTGTCGCTCGCAGAAGCGCTGGCCGACCGCCATAAAGACAAGGCCATACTGCTGTCGTACGCGGTCCCCATCATCACCGTCCCCCTAGTGTACTGGGTAGTCTACCGACTTCATGGAGTTGCATACGACTTCACAATGCCGGCTATCCTGGGCATTGCAGGAGTAGTGTTTGTGCTCCGACTGGGCAGCGCGTCGTCAATGAAGCGGAAATGGCAATCCTTGTGGATTGTTGCACTGCTTCTGGCGGGATTTGAGTGGCTCAGCATATCTCCGGCCCTCACGACCCTGGGATTCGGCCACGGAGATGTGTCCCTCGATCTCAAGACGGCGGCGAGCGTCCTCAATGCCGGGAACTTGCTTGACTTGCTGAGCTTCATAGTGGGGTCAGTGATGATACTCTCCGGGCTGATCACATCGAAGTTCATGATCGACTATCAAGCCTACATCAGGCTCATGGAGGAAGAAAAGCAGCGCTCCCTTCAGTTCGAGCAGATGCGGTCAGAGGCCGTGAAGGCCCGCACCTATCGCGAATTGCAGGCTCTGGTTCATGACCTCAGGACGCCGCTCACTACGATTCAGGGACTCGCGTCAGCTATGTCGGAATTTGCTGTAGATCCCGATGACGCCAGAGTTCATTCTCGGACCATTTCGGAGGCTGCCGACAGGATGGATGACATGATCGGCGAGCTGCTGAGCGGCAGTGCAAGGCGGACCATGAGCTCCGCCCAGTTTGCCCGGAGGGTTGCAGCGCACCTCCCGTCAGAGAAGACCAACGGCGCAGTGCGCTTATATATAGGAAACAATTTGCCACAGATAAAGGTCAACGAGACCAGACTCGTCCGCGCCGTGGCGAATCTCGTCGACAATGCGCTGGACGCCAGCACGTCTCATGTGGACATAAAGTTCGCGAGCAGAGGCGAATTCCTGGAGATTGCCGTAGAGGACGATGGCCCGGGGTTGGGCGAAGACGAACTCGAGGATTGCTGGAAAGAGGGGTTCTCAACAAAGAACAGTTCAGGGTTGGGACTGTCATTTGTCAAGAGAGTCATCGAGGAGCATGGGGGCTCAGTCCGCATAGGCAATCGGAGCGCCGCTTCTGCGACCTCGCCCACAAAAGAGGGGCATGAGCCGGTCGGCGTGCGTTGCGTGATGCTGATTCCAAAAGCCAAGGAAGGAGAGGTGTAGATGGGGACATCGGATAAGCCGAAGGTGCTTGTTGTTGATGATGATGAAGGCATACTGTACACACTGAAGGCTATAGGGCAGGTAGCAGGCTGGAGCGTCAACACTACAACCGAACCCAACATCGCGCTTGCGTCTTTGGAGCGTAACACGTACGACGTCATTATCGTCGACTACCACATGCCCGATATGGACGGAGTGGAACTGGTGCGCGAGATTCGGAAGACCGGCACAAAAGTGCCGATAATAGTCCTCACGGTTGATGAGCGAATATCGCTGGCCGAGCGTTTCATCGAGACCGGCGCAAATGACTTCGCGATCAAACCTATCAAGGCGGCAGACTTCATCTCAAGGATACGCCTCCACCTCATGACCGCAGGTCCGCCAAAACCAACCTTACCCGAGGATCTGCCGAAGGGCCTCTCACCCCAGACAATGGACCTGGTGCTGGAGACGCTTCGCGAACTGGAGGCCACCGAGGAGTGGGTAACCGCAGACGATCTAGCTGCAAGGATAGGGATCGCCTACCCAACGGTCTGGCGCTACCTCGGTGTACTCGAACAGGAAGGCAGCCTGGAAATGCGTCTGGAATACGGTGGCCGCGGAAGACCTAGCAAGCTATACAAGCTTGCGTAGACCGCCACGAATCAGCACCTTGCCCGGAAGGCTCGACTACCCGTGCTACTCTTGCGAGGCGCGCCGAGGGGCAGTCCGGTCGGACATCGGATATCAGAGTCGCTTCGTGGGCACTGCGGTATACCCTACAAGGGTATCCGGGAAGCTTCTCTCCCCCTTGGAGGCGTTCGGCGGAGATTTTCTGCACACATGCGGCAAAAAATCTCCGCGTTGAGCCGAAAGAACTGCAAATCTCTGCAGGCCCAGCTAGAGGTGCCCAAGCGGCCTCAGGCTCAGCAAGTCCCTGCGCGATGCCTGTTTTCCCTTGAACCTCCCACGACTGAAGTCGCGGGATTCCTGCTTCATCGACCGTTGCCATTGCTGGTCTTATACGGTTTCCACAGGCGTGACTTCCGGCAGTTCCTGCCGTACGGACTAATGCTAAACCGCGTTTACAATACGCAGTCCTTCTGCCAGGATGTTCCTTGCAGCGTTTACATCCCTATCATGGTGCGCGCCGCAGTTCGGGCAATCCCACTCACGAACTGCTAGGTTCTTTGTTTCGCTATTCTTGCACCCGCATACGTTGCATGTCTGGCTGCTGGCGTAGAATCGATCCACCTTGATAAGCGCCCTGCCATAC
>Ga0255347_1004294_pt1 | contig 17390 bp, 20 predicted proteins | sample wastewater_treat_2_FD_192479 | JGI IMG/M metagenome (GOLD analysis project Ga0255347, IMG submission 192479) | Wastewater microbial communities from Lulu Island WWTP, Vancouver, Canada - plant24 | ecosystem: Engineered > WWTP > Wastewater > Unclassified | place: Canada: Vancouver, British...
GACGAGTCGCTGTTGAGGGCCAGTACGAGAACATCGGCAGTTTTACGTGCTTCCTTTAAATAGCGGACATGACCGACATGTAAGATGTCAAAACAGCCGTTGGTGAAAGCGATCCTTTTGCCTTCCCGGCGAAGCTCGTCGATTTTTTCTCTCAGCACAGGCCTTGTGAGGATCTTTCCCATAGCTGTCCTTTCTGCAAAAAATGATTTAAGAAAATCCTACGGCACTCGGGCGAGAGTTACGGCCACCACCCTGTTCGCTCCCGCTTTTTTCAGGTTTTGGGCGCACTCATTGAGGGTTGCGCCTGTTGTGTAGACATCATCAACGATGATGACGTTTTTCCCCCGGAGTTTTTCGGGACAGACACACAAAAAAGCTCCCCTGACGTTAATGGCTCTTTCCTTTTTGTCCAACCCCGTTTGGGACGATGTCTGGTTTTTGCGCTTCAATATGGAAAAATCCAGTTCGATCTGATATTTTCCCGCCAGGCTTTGCGCCAGAATAAGCGACTGGTTGAAGCCGCGTCGCCGCAGACGCTGAATATGCAGCGGTACAGGCACAATCAAATCGTAAGCTCCAATATCGATATCCGGAAATTTAAAATTAACCAGCAGACGGGCAAGTGCCGAGCCGGCCGTGATATTGCGGCCGTATTTGAACTTGTGAATTGCATCAAGAATGACCCCTTCATAGGTGCACACAGCGCGGGCGGCGTCGTAATCAGGATGAACGTCCAGGCATCGACCGCACAGATGGTCGAAGGCGGGTGAGTCCGGATAAACGGTTCCGCAGACCGGACAGTGGCTTTGAGTGAGATAGCTCACAAGCGGCCGGCACTTTTGGCAAAATACTTCGTCAGCCCCTCCGGCGAGCAGCTCCTGGCAGCCAAGGCAAAGAGGAGGAAAAACTGTGTTGTATATTTCAGAAAACAGACCGCCCGCGATCAATTCATCTCCTTGTTTAGTTTTTTTATTTGCGTTTTGCTGCCGTCAATCTCCATCCGCGGCGCTTCCCAAAGGTTTTCCAGGTCGTAGAAGGCACGTGTCTGAGCTTGAAAAATGGAAATGACCACATCATCATAATCCAGAAGAACCCACTGTGCGTTGGCTTCCCCTTCCACCCCCATAGGCAGGATGCCTTCTTTTTTCAGATATTCCTGAACCGCCCCGGAGATGGCCTGTACCTGCCGGTCGGTTTCGCCCGAGCAGATCAACATATAATCTGTAAAAGAAGATATTTCTTTCACATTCAGGGCAACAATATCTTTAGCTTTTTTCTGCAAAACGGCGTTTATGCACAATAAAAGCCTCTGTGCCGATTCATTTTTTTTAATTGTCAAGCTACCTCCCGTGCCTTTGTTTTATCCTTTAGCCTTTATCCTTTATCCTTTATCCTTTAGCCTTTGTCCTTCGTCCTCGCCTTATGTCACAAACTTGGTGAGTTGACAATATGACATTATATCCGTGGCGCATTATCTTCCCGTCGCATAACAAACAAGCGAAGCTCTGCCACAAACGGGGGAAAGAGTAGGGCTAAGTATTGGCCGCCCGGAAATAGGGTTGCACGGCAGATTCTATAAACTCCGGGGTAAATCTTTCGCAAATCACATGGTTTGATGAATAAAGAGGAAGAAGCACCCCGCGGGAGCCCGCGTTTTTACAATGAAAAATATGGCATCAAAACTTTGACAGGAAGATGCCCGGTATGCTTTACTTTGGCTTCCCGGCCCTGACGGGACCGCAGCAACACCATTGACCGGTAGAGCCTGTATTTATGACGGCTATGTTATCTCCGGAAAGGGCAGGTGGTTTTGGGCGATGAAGAAGACGTCTGGTTTGGCTGGAGAACAGATGAAAAGTTCAGAAAGGATCACCCTTTGCTTTGTCGTGCTGCACAGACCTTTTTTGAGGTGCCGGATACATTTGTACTTGAATGACCAATGGCAGTAATACCTGAGCTTCAGCGTGGTGTCGTATCCGGAAGGGAGGCTGTCCGGAACTTAAAAGAAGGTTCATGGGCTCTTTGGGGAAGTTGATGCACTGAAAATAATACCCGTAACATAATTCAGGGAGGACGACGGATGAAAGTCGAGTTTTTCTGCTGGAACAGGTGAACGACGTGCCGGAAAGCAAGGGAGTTTCTCTTGCACAGCCAGGTACAATTAACGGAAAGGGATTTCTTCCAGGAGCCGTTTGATCGTGGTGAAATCGCAAGTCTTCTCAAAGGAAGCTCCGCCTCTGAAATGTTCAGTTTCAAATCACCGTCTTTCAGGCAACTGAGCTTGAAGCCTGAATCTCTTGACGAGGGGAAGTTGATTGATCTGATGGCCGGCGAGCCGCGGCTGATCCGTCGTCCCATCGTGAAAATCGGCGGAAAGGTTTATTTTGGCGCAGATGCGAAAACGCTGGCCGGTATATTAAAAAAATAGTGATCCGCTCCGCAGGGTGGGGTTCAGTTGCGTGTAGCTTGCCGATGCCGGGTAATGGTGGAGTCAGTCAGAAGCTTTATCTTTTAGCCAATATGGAAAGGTATTAAGTGATGGAGGAAAAAGTAATTTGTTTCAGCTGCGGATTGTCGCCCGCGGACATTGACAAAGGCAGAGATTCTTTTGCCAGGCTGCATCCGGAAGTCCCCCGGCCTGAGGTGATTGCTCTAACCGGGGCGATGCTTGAGTTGCCGGTAGGAGAGGTTCTCGGTGAGGCCCTTTTCGGCGGACCGCCAGGGGCGGTTCAGGACACAAAAGAAACGAGGGAGGAATTATTCCCCGGGATTCACACTTACAGAACCGTGATCGTTTACGCGGCAGAGCGCGAGCAGGTCTTTCAGGTGATGAGGAGTTTCAAGGCTGTCCTGCCTGAGCCGCAAGACATAGTGTTTGCGGTGATCACGGAAACGGCCATAGGCTGGTTGTTTAGAGATTACATCGTGCATTTGGCCCAGGAACATGAACAGATGCAAAAACATGGGCGCGAAAGCAGTCCTGATCGGCACAAAACTTAAGCGGCCGGCAGATGTGAACAGGGATTTTGACGGAGGCGTTCATGCGTGTGGAAATAGAGCGAAAATTCCTCGTTACGGGGGATCAGTGGCGGAAGCCCCCGGGAATACGTATCTGCCAGGGGTACTTATGCCGCGATCCGCAAAGGACGGTGCGGGTGCGCCTGGCCGGCGATGCGGCTTTTTTGACGATCAAAGGAGCGTCGGTCGGAGCCGCACGCCATGAATTTGAATATGAAATCCCCCAGCCCCATGCACAGGAGCTTTTAAAAATGTGTCAGGAGCGACTTATCGAGAAGATACGCTACCTGGTGCCCTCAAACGGTCTTTTGTGGGAAGTGGACGAGTTTTTAGGTGACAACCATGGTCTTGTTTTGGCGGAAATTGAACTCCAAAGTGAGGAGCAGGCTTTTTCGCGGCCGTCGTGGCTGGGACAGGAAGTGACTTGTGATCCACGCTACTTCAATGCGAATCTGTGTGTTAACCCTTTCGGCCGCTGGGTGGAGAACCGGCCGGCTTGACTGAAAAGACCAGTTATAGTTTGCAGATGTAAAGTAAAAGGAGCGGATATGAAGCATGAGCTCGCAGCTATTGCCCTGTTGCCGGTGTTGTTCGGTCAGGCAGTTGTTGTTCGCCGGCGGACGCCCCGGTTACCCGAACCGCAAGGTGAACGTAGTGGTTCAGAAGGGTCCGGCAATCGTCTGCGTCTTTTTATTGTAGGAGATTCCGCCGCCGCAGGTGTGGGGGTGTCGACGCAGCGAGATGCTCTTGCCGGCAGACTGGTTTCACATCTGTCGGGAGATTTTCACATCGAATGGGAACTCGAGGCAAAAACCAGCCGTAAAGCAGTGGATGTCCGCCTGGTACTGGAGGCGCAGGCACAGAAAGAATTCGATGTTGCGGTTACTTCGATCGGTGTCAACGATGTTACTCATCTGACCGGTCTTGGCAAATGGATAAGGCAGCTGGAAGCAATTGTCGGGCTGCTACGGTCGAAATTTCAGGTCCGCCACATTTTACTGACGGGACTGCCGCCCATGCACATGTTCCCCTCTCTGCCACAGCCGCTGAGGTGGTATCTGGGAGCCAGGGCGTCGCGTTTCAACAAAGAACTGAAATCATTTGCCGACAGATCTGCAATATGTGAGTTTGTGGCGATTGATTACCCTTTGGAGTCTGCCTATATGGCGTCGGACGGTTTTCATCCCGGAGCGCCGGCCTATGACCTGTGGGGCAGGCATGCCGCTTGCGTGATCCGCAGACGATTTGACGGAGCTTGAAAGAAAGGGGGTATTAAATACCTGCGGTCCTGAGTTTTAGCCGTCCGCGGGCATCGAGGCAGTTGTCCTTCATTTTCCGCCATAACTTAATGCCCATACGCCGGTGTTCTTTCAATATCTGCCTGAGCATGGAAGGTTCCGTATTGGGATTGATGGTGATCGCTCTGAGTACGACGACTCTGCGTGGCGAGTAGCGGGTCGATTCAATTCTGGTGCGTGAGACAAAAGACATGTCGTGGTCACGGATCGTCTTGTGCAGCTCCGTGTTGAGGTCGTTGATTATTTTATTGATTGCGGTTATTCGTTCGGCATTTTTGCGCGGGTTTTCCGCCAGACGGTCAAGCGCTGACTTTAGTTCTTCCGGAACGAAGCGGTAAATAATGATGAACAGTTCCGGATGGTTCATCAGTTCAAAAAGCGGGTCCTGCTCGATCAGTTTGACGAAAGTGTTTTGCAGATTGCGAGCGTGGTCGAACAAAAGTCTGTAGCCGGTTTTTCCGAATATTTTTATGGAAGCCCAGGGTTTGAGACAGGAAAACGGGCGGGAGCCCTCGATGGTGAACCTTCCCTGGTCAACTGATCCCTTACGTATGATGTAGTCCGAAGTGTGGTAAAGATAACGTGAATCGTACACATTTTTGAATACGCAGATGCCCATGCTGTTGGGGGCATACAACAGTTTATGGCCGTCGATGGTCACGGAATCAGCCTTTTCGATGCCCCGCATCATGTCCCGCGCCCCCTCCATAAGCAGTGCACCTCCGCCCCAGGCGGCGTCCACGTGGAAATGCGCGCCGATTTCCTCGGCAACTTCCGCCAATGCGTCCAGATCGTCAATGTTGCCGGTTTCCGTGGTGCCTGCAATGCCGACCAGGGCGATGAATTTGCTTGGCTTCCCGACGGCCCGGTCTTCTTTGCGGATGCCGTCAATCAGTGAACGAAGCCTTGCCACATCTATTTTGTTGATCCAGGGCTGAACGGGCACGCGGATGACGGCTTGATCGCCGATGCCGAGGATGCTTCCCGCTTTGCAGATGGAATAATGTCCGCGGCGGGAAACAAAAATCAGGGCCTGACGGTAGCCGTAATGATCAAGTGCGCGGACGAGCCCTTCGGAGTGAATACCCTTGAAGCCCCTGTTGTCGGGCGGAAACGCCTTGGCGATGGCCATGGTCAGAGCCGTCATGTTGGCGATGGTTCCGTCAGAAGTGATATTCCCCATTGCAACTTTCGGGTTTTGGATTTGTTTTTTGTAAAAGCTCTCCTCGCCGCGGAAAATCAACTGGTGAACCCAGCATAGAAATTCTCTTTCCACAAAAGATGAAGCTTTCGCGCTTTCAATTTTTACCTGATTCTGATTGAGGCTGACAGCAATCATTTCCAGGAGAATCATGAAATAGGGCACGGCGCTGGTCATATGGCCGATATAATAAGGATTGGCGACTTTTACGGAGTGCTTGATGATGTTGTGCTTGATTTCATCGAGGACGTCTTTAATCAGGTGAGGTTCCGTGGGCATTTCTGTGGTGCTGAATATTTCTGAAAGTTTCTCCAGCGAAATGGAAGAGTGGATGCCGCCACGCTCCTTAAAAAAATCGTGTATCAGGTCGAGCAGGTGAGCGCCGAACTCCATGAATCTGTCCGACGAGTCGGGCATGATGAAGAGCTTTCTCATGTATTCGGGAGTGCTCTCTATTCTCTTTTGTCTGTGTATCGCGCCGAGTTTGAGTGAATCCATTTTCAGAAGATAACCCCTTGTGCTGATATCTTGTTTCACATATCACAAGAATGCCTTGAGGAAAAAGAAGAATATTGAAAAAATAAGGGAAAAAGCTGATAATCAGCGCGCCTGTCGCCGTTTGTCGCCTTTTCCAGGCGGTAATTGAGGAAGCCGGAAGAATATTTGAGTCAAATCCATCTGGCGGCATTTTACGTAAAGGATTAAATATGCACAACATTATTCAGAAAGTTCATATTCACATGCCCTATCACCTGCTGGAGCGGTATCAGCCGATGATTCTTGAGCACAGACTGAATCCGGAGCTGTATTTCAACCACCACACTTTGTCATCGATCGACAGGGATGATTGCCGCCTGACCGCCGGGATTTTTAAAAATGCGGGACTGAAAGTGACATTTCACGCGCCGTTTGTCGATTTGCGGCCTGGCGCACTCGATGATCGGATCCGTAAGGCGAGTATGGAACGCATCAGGCAGGCATTTGATCTTGCACAATATTTTCAACCGCTTAAAATAGTCTGTCATCCTTCCTATGATGACCGCTACTATGTCAATTGCGATGATTTATGGCTGGAAAACAGTGTGAGATTCTGGAGCGAATTGAAGCGTGTCGCCAAAGATGCTGGTGCGGTCGTTGCTCTGGAAAACGTCTATGAGAAAGAGCCGGATATATTAAGGAAGCTCATGGAAATCCTGGCCGACGACCACCTGTGCTTTTGTTTTGATACCGGGCATTATAATGTATTTTCCAATACAGAGCTTAAAACATGGATTGAGCAGATGGGACCTTATATCGGCCATCTGCATCTGCACGACAATTTCGGTAAATTTGACGAGCATCTGCCGGTAGGCACTGCCACGTTCCCGTTTGAGGAATTGTTCACACAGCTGGGGGAGATGAGAGCCGGCCCGACCATCACGCTGGAGGCGCACCGGCAGGATCATCTCTGGCAATCGCTTGATAATCTCCGGAAAATGGCGCTTCTGGATCTTTTGGATTAAGACCTTCAATATCAGGAAACGAATGTGCTGAGATATCTTGTCAAAAGAGTTCTTTTCATGGTCCCGCTTTTGCTGGGGATTACGGTCATCTGCTTTTTCGTGATGCATCTGGCACCAGGCAAGCCCACCGATTTGCAAACACAGATGAACCCGAAAGCTTCAGCGGAAATGAAAGAGAGGCTGATGAAGCTCTATGAGCTTGACAAGCCGGTTCATCTTCAATACTGGTCGTGGCTCAAAAAGCTCGTTCGGGGAGACCTGGGGACGTCTTTTTCTTCCGACCACCGTCCTGTTGCGGACAAAATTCTGGAGCGTCTGCCCATTACGATCACGATCAATGTTTTGTCTTTGCTCATCATCATTGCACTGGCCGTGCCCATCGGCGTTTTGTCCGCCGTTCATCAGGACTCGCTGTTTGATAAAGTCACGGCTGTGATTGTTTTTATCGGCTTTGCCGTTCCTACCTTCTGGCTGGCCCTGCTTTTGATGATTTTTTTCGGGATTCATCTGGGTTGGCTGCCGATTTCCGGACTGCGCTCACTCAACTATGAATATCTGAGTGCCTGGGGGCAGTTGACGGACCTGGCGCGGCATTTGATTCTGCCGGTATTTATTTCCGCGTTCGGCGGTCTGGCGGGACTTTCGCGTTATATGCGTGCCAATATGCTTGAAGTGATCCGCCAGGACTATATTTTGACCGCCCGGGCCAAGGGCCTGAGCGAGAGGCAGGTCATTTACCGTCACGCGCTGCGTAACGCGCTTTTACCGGCGATCACGATTCTGGGGTTATCGATACCCGGCCTGATCGGCGGCAGTGTCATCTTCGAAACGATTTTTGCAATTCCGGGCATGGGGCAGTTATTTTACATGTCGGTGATGGCGCGCGACTATCCCACGGTCATGGGCATATTATTGATCGGTGCGATACTGACACTGGTGGGTAATTTGATCGCGGATATTTCTTACGCGGTTGCAGATCCGCGTATCCGCATCTCGTGAAGACTTGTTGCGCGGGTTGCCCGGCGTAATATTCAGTGGATTTTTTAACGGAGTATTGCTGTACGATGACGTTTTGGGAAATGTTTTATAAAAATAAACTGGCGCTTGCCGGCTCGGCGATTGTCGCGGCACTGTTTATCGTTTCCGTTTTTGCGCCGTGGATTTCTCCCTACGACCCGGGAGCGATTGATCTGAAGCATGTTCTGGCGCCGCCGTCCGCCGAGCACTGGTTCGGCACCGATCAGCTTGGGCGTGATGTTCTTTCCAGAATGATCTGGGGGGCGCGCATTTCTTTAAAAGTTGGTTTTGTCGCCACGGGCCTGGCGATACTGATTGGAATGCTGCTGGGTGCGATAGCCGGGTATTACGGTGGATGGATCGACACACTGATCATGCGATTTGTGGACATCATGCTTTGTTTTCCCTCTTTTTTCCTTATCCTGGCGGTGATTGCCTTTTTGGAGCCCTCCATCTGGAATATCATGCTGGTGATCGGCCTTACAGGTTGGATGGGGGTGACAAGACTGGTGCGGGCGGACTTCATTTCGCTGCGTGAACGTGATTTTGTGCGGGCAGCACGTGCGGTCGGCGCCGGCGATGCACGCATAATTTTTCTGCACATTCTCCCCAATGCAATGGCCTCGATTTTGGTTGCCGCCACGCTGGGCATCGCCGGTGCGATTCTGACGGAATCGGCTCTGAGTTTTCTGGGCATCGGTGTGCAGCCGCCCACCCCGAGCTGGGGCAATATCCTGACGGCGGGAAAAGACAATATCGACATCGCCTGGTGGCTGTCTCTTTATCCGGGATTGGCCATTCTGATTACCGTGGTCGGGTATAATCTGCTGGGGGAAGGTATCCGCGACGCGTCCGACCCGCGTCTGAAGAAGTGATCATCATTAAAACGGCAGCTTGGTTTTTGACTCGTGGTTTTCCTTTTCTTTTTCAAGGATTTCCAGTGCTGCCCGCAAATCGCGTGTGAGGATTTTTCTTTCCAGCGGGTCAAGGTGCTGTACTTTCAGCTGAGCCGGTCTCAACTCAATCTCTTCAAGTGTGGCGTTTACGTACTTGCCTGCCGATAAACGCGGGAGAATTTTGTTGAAAATATTTTCCAGCTTCGAACCTTCTATATTAATTGAGCTTATTTTCCACTTTTGGTTTTCTCTGGTCATGGTGATAAATCCCTTGAGTGCTTCATCACCGGGTTTCGACAGATAGTCCGTTATCAGATTCGTATCTTTTTGTGGTGTCATATTGATGCTGATGCTCAGCTCATTTGGTCTCAAAACAGGCAGCCACATATTATCGCGTTTGATTTTCAGGGAGTATCGCGGGACGTCCATCAGACCGAAATATTCCAGCAGAGCGAGCTCCAGCGCGAAATGAAACTTCATGGTTTCCTGAAAAGAGGTCTGTCTGGTCTGTTGTTTTTCTGAATAAAATTGCTGTACCCCCTCGTAGTTCCTAGAGGAGATCTGTTGGAAGAATCTCTGGACATCGCTTTTGGCCCTGTTGTTAATACCCAGTACAGAGACAAAGACCAGAAACAGAATAAAACAGATAAAAGCAGTCGCAATAATTATTTTGGTAGAAAACCTTAAATTCAGCATGGCATTACCTTATATATTTCTTTCATCAAGCTGTGAGTTGTTTTAACATGTTACAGACATCCGGCCTGGAATTTTTTCTTCTACTACACGCAATCAGTGTGGAAAGCAAATCAATATTGTTGACAGCTTTGCAAAAAACCCTGAGCTGATCGGGGTAGAAAAAATAGCAGGCGAGCCGGTAGGTCGTGGTACGCCGTTCATGGTTCGACAGGCTCACCACGAACGGCAGTAAAGCTCACCACGAACGGCAGTAAAAGCTCAGCATGAACGGTTAATAAAGCGAGAAGCGCAACCTTCGTGTCCCCCGTTCACCCTGAGCTTGTCGAAGCCTGTCCTGAGCTTGTCGAAGGGGGGGAGCGGCAGGGGGTGGCGTGCTTTAGCAGGCCGGTGGTGGAGAGTTAGCAGATTAGATGATTAGAAGTTTAGAGGGTTGGCGGGTAGGAGGAATGGTCGATGGTGGTGGCTGATAGTTGATGGTGAATAGTTGATAGCTCGTAGTTCGCGGCTCGTAGCGATTCATTTCACGGTCTGGAGGTTTGCTTTGGGCTTAATTGCTGATTCTGAGATTAGTTTGAAGTTGGTCAGAAGCTGATGGTTTATGGGTGGGGTCGCCAGGGGGAAGTCCTTTCGTGCCATGCTATTTCAGCAATCCTCATTACATTTTTTCCACATTGTGTGCTTATCGCCAGGCGTGGATATCATTCATCGCTCAGAGAGGCTTTTTCCATGATCTGCTTTTTTTGCCCCGGGGTTATTTTTTTGATGAGCACGCCGATGCCGGGCATGGTCATGTTTTTTCCCCAGGGCTGGCGCCACCGGATTTCTCCGCAAATTGGTGTTTTGTCGTCCAATTCATTGATGACAAACCAGACTTCGGATGAAGAAGACCAGTCCTCACAGGACAACAAAAAACATCCATCTTTCGATACATTAAGGGTTATGCCGCGATGGGTCAGAGCCAGGTCCATGTCCTGTGCCCGGCTGATCAGAACATTGAAATAGACGTTTTTTCTCGCGCTCAGCCGAACCGCCCGGGGAATGAAGAGCCGGCATTCCTGGGAGACAAAGTCCGCCAGTGTACAGTTGTCGCGTACCGAGCCGCCCGCTATTGTACGCAAGCTGCTGCTTTCGTGATCCCACTTGAGTTGAATGACGGGGAAGGCATCAAGAACATCCTTGGCGAGGCTCTTTTCTTCAGATGATGCTTTGACGCTGGTGACCAGATCGATCATGACTCCATGGTAGGCTTTGGTGACCATCGATTTCAGAAGTTCACCGAAAGACTCCACCGTGTCCACTTCGATGCCGGCTTTTTGGGCTTCGCGGAGATATGCCTCTTTTGCCGGGTCATTTTTACAAACCAGAATAAGACGTACAGACATAAAGATTCACCTTGCCCGTGACGTGTCACCGGAATACTGCCTCATTAGTAACTCAACATAAAGACTAGAAAATATGGGCATGAATGTCAATATATCGAACCATGTTTCTTGGGGCTTGATTATGCCTTTGAAATATAATACTAGATTTGGCGCTCAGACTGTCAGAAAAAACTGATGTGCAATATTCATGAGGAGGGAACTTTTCGATGTCCAAAAAATTCGACGCGGAATTCATGAAAACCGATCGCCGCATTATCGCCCGTAAACTGCTGGCGGGCGAATTATCGGAAAAGGAGTTAAACAGTCTTTTGAAAAAACTGCCCGACGTCGCGGAAAATGCCGAAGAAGTCTTTCCGGTGCCTGAAAAACAATAATCATGTTTATCGATTCCCACGCTCATCTGGAGATGAAAGAATTCGACCGCGATCGCGCAGAAGTGATCGGGCGTGCCCGGGCGGCGGGTGTCGAGGTCATTGTCACCGTGGGAACAAGCCTCAGTCTGAACCGCAGGGCTCTGTCTGTCGCCCGTCAGTACGAGAACGTTTACGCGACAATCGGTATTCACCCGCATGATGCGGCAAAGGCTGATGATAAAACACTTCACGAGCTCAAGACATTGGCGCGGGATGCCAAAGTCGTTGCCTATGGTGAAATCGGTCTGGACTTTTTCCGTAATATTTCACCGAGGAAAAAACAAATCGAGGTATTCGCCACACAGCTTCAAATCGCCAAAGAACTTGATTTGCCAGTGGTCATTCATGACCGCGACGCCCACGAACAGACACTCGCAATGGTAAGAGCTTCCGGTATCCGCCGGGGTGTTTTCCACTGTTTTTCCGGGGACTGGGAGATGGCCGGAAAATGCCTTGATCTTGGCTTTTATATCTCCATTCCCGGGGTGGTGACATTTGGAAAATCCAAAGTGTTACAGGATGTTGTCCGAAAGGCGCCCGCCGATGCGATACTTTTGGAGACGGACTGCCCCTACCTCACGCCCGAGCCGCACCGCGGGAAGCGAAACGAGCCGTCGTTCATGGTTCATACAGCGCAAAAAGTCGCGGATATCAGGGGTGTTTCCATCGAAGAGCTGGCCGCTGTCGCCACTGCCAATACGCGCCGGCTTTTCGGACTGGAAGTTGTTTCGCCCAAATAACCCCAATGGCATTTGCATAACCCCGAAACGTAATCCGACGATGGAAAACCAGGAGGAAGGATCAATGAAAAAAGCTGTCATCTTGCTTTCCGGCGGTGTCGATTCCGCTGTGACGCTGGCGATTGCGAAAAGCTGCGGCTTTGATCCTTACGCGTTGAGCTTTCGCTACGGCCAGCGCCATGCCGTTGAACTTACGGCTGCCTCACGCGTTTTGCGAAGTCTCGGCGTTCGGCAACATCTGATTCTGGACATTGGCCTCGACCGTATCGGCGGTTCCGCTTTGACTTCTGATATGGATATCCCGAAAAACCGTTCCCGTGAAGCGATGTCCAGTGTCATCCCCGATACGTACGTTCCGGCCCGTAACACGATATTTTTGTCCTATGGACTGGCCTGGGCCGAAGTACTGGGCTCGTCCGATATTTTCATCGGTGTCAACGCACTTGATTACAGCGGCTATCCCGACTGCCGTCCCGAATACGTTGCCGCCTTTGAGCGTATGGCCAACCTGGCCACACGGACGTGTGTGGAAGGACGACAAAAAATTACCATTCACGCGCCGCTTATCGACTTGAAAAAAGCACAGATCATTCTAAAAGGCATTGAGCTGGGTGTTGATTTTTCTCTGACGCACAGCTGCTATGACCCGACGCCGGATGGTACAGCCTGCGGGCGGTGTGATTCATGTGCCCTGAGGCTCATGGGGTTTCGCGAGGCGGGGATGGAAGATCCGGTAAAATATCAGTTTCAGCAATAAGAAGTCGGGGCAAAAGATGTATGCAGTCAAGGAAATATTTTACTCGATCCAGGGAGAGGGCTTCCACAGCGGACGTCCGGCCGTGTTCTGCCGCTTTTCCGGCTGTAATTTGTGGTCCGGAAAAGAGAAAGACAGAAAAAACTCGCTCTGCCCCTTTTGCGATACCGAATTTACCGGCACCGACGGCACCGGAGGCGGTCTGTATTCATCCGCGCATGATCTGGTGAGTCAAATATCCAGGGCATGGCCGGCCGTCACGGCAAACACCGTTCGTCCCTTTGTTGTTTGCACCGGCGGCGAACCTCTTCTGCAGCTTGATGCCGGGCTGGTTGCCGGGCTGCACACAGAAGGCTTTGAGATAGCTGTGGAGACCAACGGCACAATTGCCGTAACAGAAGGTATTGACTGGCTCTGTGTCAGCCCCAAGGCCCGTGCCCGCCTGGTACAGGTTAGCGGAGATGAACTCAAGCTCGTTTATCCGCAGGAGGGACTGGATCCGGAGGAATACGTCGGTATGAATTTTCGTCATTTTTTCCTGCAGCCGATGCACGGACCTGGATATGAGGAGGCGGTCCGGCGGACCCTGGAGTATGTGCTTGAGCATCCGGCCTGGCGGATCAGTCTGCAGCTGCACAAAATATTGGATGTGAGATAGGAAGAGACAATGGAAATATTCAAGGTATTTAAATTCGATGCGGCACATCATCTGCCCTGCGTGCCCGACGGCCACAAATGTGCGAAGACGCACGGCCATTCCTTTCGTGTGGAAATCCATGTCAAAGGCGAAGTTGACCCTCACAGCGGCTGGGTGATGGACTTCGCCGGCATTACGGCCGCCTTTGAACCGATTCTGGACGAGCTGGATCATAAAAACTTAAACGCCATCGAGGGATTGGAAAATCCCACCTCCGAGAGGCTTTGCCGTTGGATCTGGCACAGACTCAAACCATCGTTGCCGCAGTTGTCAAAAGTCGTCGTTTGTGAGAGCCCTGAGTCCGGTTGTGTTTACGACGGAAAAGATTAAAAGAGCATCACACGACGTTTTTTGTCTGTCCGCCGGGAGCGGGATTAAACAATTTGCATTTTGAGATTTAATGTATTAGCGTTCCCGGTCAGGGGTGCCGCGGATTTCCCGTTGGGGGAAGAGCGGCTGAGAATATACCCTTTGAACCTGATCCGGGTAATGCCGGCGTAGGAAGTGGCGCACATAACTTTACAAAGGCCATGCCCTTTTCAGGCAAAGGGGCATGGCTTTTTTGCGTAAATCATGGACAGAGTAATTATTGTCAGCGGTGGACGGCTGGGAGACGCAGAATTTTTTCGCCGACGAGTATCGGCTGTGAAAAATCGGCTTCTTGTGGCCTGCGACGGTGGAGCACGCCATCTTGCAACACTGGGGATTGGGCCTGATGTGATTATCGGTGATATGGACTCGCTCAGTGCCGAAGCGCTTGCCTCATGGGAGAGGCGCGGCGTGAAGATCGTTCGTTACCCGGCAAACAAAGATTTCACTGATACACAGCTGGCACTCGATTATGCTTTGTCGTGCCGGCCCGGGGCAGTGGAGATCTGGGGAGCGCTCGGGGGGCGCATTGACCATACTCTGGCTAATATCTACCTGCTGCAGCGCGCCTGGGAAGCGGGGGTACAGGCTTGCCTGATTGATGAATTCACCGAGGTGAGCCTTGCGGAAAAAGAAACCAAAATTGCCGGGGCAGCCGGATGTCTGGTATCGATCATCGCTCTTTCGCCGGTCGTTGAGGGCATCAGTCTGGAAGGTTTTCAATACCCGCTTGACGGCGAAAATCTCTCGTTTGCCGAATCACGTGGTATCAGCAATATCATTACCGCGCCCATGGCGACAATCCGCGTGAACCGGGGCAGTCTTCTGATTGTCCGTTACCGGCAGGCAGGCGTTTTCCCGGAGGCAGATTAATTGGCAAAAGTCTTGAAAGTATTGTGTGTGGGCGGCTCCGACAGCGGCGCAGGTGCGGGCATCCAGGCCGACCTGAAAACCATCAGTACCTGCGGGTGCTACGCGACAACCGTAATCACGGCGCTGACAGCGCAAAATACATGTGGCGTGCAGGGAGTTCTCCCCGTACCGCCGCAATTTATCGCCCGGCAACTGGACGCAGTCCTTTCCGATATCGGCGCAGACGCCGTTAAGACCGGCATGTTTTCGTCGCCGGCCGCGGTCGCTGTCGTTGTGGAAAAAATAAAGCAATACCGTTTAAGAAATGTGGTGGTTGACCCGGTCATGGTCGCCAAAGGAGGCCACCCACTGACGAAAGGCAGGGCCATCGGCGGAATTATTAAAGAGCTCCTGCCGGTGGCCGGCGTAGTAACACCCAATATCCCGGAGGCGGAGGTTTTGTCGGGATATCACATCCGTTCTGTGGATGATATGAAAAAGGCGGCATCGCTTATCCACGGCCTGGGCGTAAAAAATGTAGTCATCAAAGGCGGCCACCTGGCACTAAGCCGTAAAACCGGCAGCATTGATATACTCTATGACGGAAAATCATATCATGAATTTTCCGCAGACTGGATCAGGACAAAAAACACGCACGGCACCGGCTGTACGTTTGCGGCGGCACTGGCGGCATATCTGGCGCAAGGTATGGTGATGTACGATGCCGTTACGGCGGCCAAGGAGCTGGTGTTTGAAGCCATCAAAGGGAGTTTGAGAATCGGCCGCGGGCACGGGCCGGTGAATGTTTTGGTAAATTTGCATGATGCGGGGAGGGATAAATGACACAGTTGGAGAAGGCCCGCCGGGGAGTGATTACTACAGAGATGGAGATTGCTGCCGCGGCGGAAAATGTCGAGCCGGAATATATCCGGCAGGGAGTTGCCGCAGGCACGATTGTCATCTGCAGGAATATAAATCACACGGGTATCAGGCCGCTGGCAATAGGGAGTGGCCTGCGCACCAAGGTCAATGCCAACATCGGCACATCCAAAGATGGCAACGACCTGCCTGCCGAACTGGAAAAGCTCACTTTGGCGATTAACGCCGGCGCCGATGCGGTGATGGATTTGTCGACAGGCGGTGATTTGGCGCAGATACGCAGGGAAGTTATGAAAAACTCCACTGTTGCCGTCGGCACAGTGCCGATTTATCAGATCGCCGTAAAAATGATCAATGCCGGCCGGGCCGTCTCCGAAATGACCGCCGACGAAATGTTCGAGGTGATCGAAGAAAACGGTCGTGATGGTGTTGATTTTATAACCGTTCACTGCGGCGTGACACGCCGGACCGTGGAAATAATGGAGCAACAGGGCAGGGTGCTGGGCATAGTGAGCAGGGGAGGCTCCATGACGGCCGGTTGGATGCGCTGCAACGGCAAGGAGAATCCTCTTTACGAGCAATATGACCGGCTTTTGGAGATAGCGCGTCGCTATGAGATGGTTTTGAGTCTTGGAGACGGCCTGCGTCCAGGGGCCATTGCCGACGCGACCGATCAGGCGCAGATCGCCGAATTGGTTGTTCTCGGCCAGTTAGCCCAACGGGCCCGCCGGGCGGGTGTGCAGGTGATGATTGAAGGGCCGGGACATGTGCCGATCAAGGATATTGAGGCCAATATTAAATTACAGAAAAATATTTGCCAGGGCGCTCCGTTTTACGTGCTGGGGCCTCTTCCGACAGACATCGCGCCCGGGTACGACCATATCACCTCAGCCATCGGCGGCGCGATTGCCGGAGCTGCCGGTGCCGATTTTCTTTGTTATGTGACGCCGGCTGAGCATTTGCGTCTGCCAACACCGGCCGATGTGCGTGCCGGAGTAATTGCTTCGCGTATTGCCGCTCATATCGCCGACCTGGCCAAAGGCGTTAAAGGAGCCAAAGAACGGGATTTGCAGATGTCTCAATTTCGGAAAACATTTGACTGGCAGGGACAGGTGGATGTATCACTGGATCCGGAAATGACGGCCGCCCTTCTGGAAAAAAGCAAAAGCGCCGCTGAAGAGGGTTGCACCATGTGCGGAGAGCTTTGCGCGATCAGACTCGGCAGAAAGTGATAAATGGTCGGCGTTCAAAGTTGTTTTAATTCCCCAGTACGACCTCAGATCAATGGCGAAAGAAGGAGATTCACTCCAAGGCAGTGCCGCAAGCGGGGTCCATATCATGGAAGATCTTCATGAATTGAAAGAGCGTGCAGCGCGGGAAATTGTCCTGCAACTGAGGCAAGGAGGCTATGAGGCCTTTTTTGTCGGCGGCGCAGTACGCGATTATCTGCGCGGCGTAACGCCGGGAGATTACGATATCGTCACTTCGGCAAAGCCCAGGCAGGTTTCAGAGCTTTTCGCACGCACTACCGGTGTAGGCGCAAAGTTCGGCGTCACCGCCGTGATTGCCGGCGGGCACTCCTTTGAAGTGGCAACTTTCCGCAGTGACGAAGCTTATGAAGATGGAAGGAGGCCCGCTCAGATTCGATTCTCCACGGCAGAAGATGATGTTTGCCG
>Ga0255347_1004298_pt1 | contig 17382 bp, 19 predicted proteins | sample wastewater_treat_2_FD_192479 | JGI IMG/M metagenome (GOLD analysis project Ga0255347, IMG submission 192479) | Wastewater microbial communities from Lulu Island WWTP, Vancouver, Canada - plant24 | ecosystem: Engineered > WWTP > Wastewater > Unclassified | place: Canada: Vancouver, British...
TTAGATTTTGGAAAAGTGGGTTCTCAATGAGTGGAATTCCTAGTATGTTAATTGACGAGACAATTCCATTTATGAATAAGAGAATTATGGAATATTTAGAAGCAATAGGTGGTAGATATATAGTATCTTTTGATACATTAGGAGAAAATAAATCTGGAGAAGTTAGAGACAAAATTACGATTCGAGTTTTAGATACAGTGACAAAAGCAAACATGAGAAAACAGTTATCTGGCGGGCAGACAAGAATAATTGATATTGCCACTATTCTTACCTTATCTGATCTTCAGAGTATTATTCAGAATACAAAAACCAATATAATACTTCTAGATGAGGTATTTGATTCTCTTGATGATAAAAACATTTCATATGTATCAAATCTTCTAAGGTCTCTCACAAAAGGAAAATCAACCAACATTATTAGTCATAGGGCTATAGATCTTATTGACTGTGATGAAGTCCTACAACTATTTTAAGGAGAATGAAATGTCTGTTCAGATTGTTGTTTTATCATCAGGAGAGAAACTGATTTGTAATTTTGAAGTTATAGAAGAAAGTGGAAGAACACTTGCTCTTTTAACTAGACCACTTTCGGTTAAAGAAATGGTTACTGAAAGGGGTGTTAGTTATATACTTCTTCCATTTCTTCCAATGGAAGGAGATTCTATAAAAGTAAGATATGATAGTATTTCTGTTCTTCCTGTCGATGCTGATCATAGATTAGCAGAGCAATATACCGCTCAAACATCTAATCTTGTTCTTCCTACCGGAAATAGAATCGAAAAACCAAAGATCATAAAATAACGGAGTTTATTTATGACAATGGATAGGGTTCACATCGTCAGTTGGTTATTGACTAGAAAATGTAATTTAAAATGCTCATATTGTAGAATAGTTAGAAATTATAAAGACATTCCAGAAGTGTATCCACCAATTTCTAACTATCATAAAAATGAGATGTCAACTGAGATGGTTCTTAAAGGATTAGAAGGATTCAAAAATCATAATCCTGATTCATTTCACATATTATATGGAGGTGAACCACTTCTCAGAAAAGATTTGCCAGAGATAGTTCAATTTTGCAATATAAATAGTATTAACTATACAATTATAACTAATAATAGTGATGATGTTCAACCGATGATAGAAAACCTTTTAACAAAGGTTAATCATGTCGTAGGACTAACATCTTCTGTTGATCCAATTATATTTGATAAAACAGCTAGTGGAGATCGACTTGAAAAGAGTATTGCAGGATTGAAAAAATTAATAGACTTTAAGGGGATAATAAAAGATTTGGTTGCTGAAATTACAGTGGATAATGAAACGTTACCATTTCTATTTCCTCTTGTTGAAAAATTAACTGAACTTGGTATCAATAGTGATATTACATTTATTGATATTGCAAAAAGTAAGTATTATGATTTTTCAAATGTTACTGACAAAAATCTTTTAGTCAAAAAATCTCCAGAAGTTAGAGAACAATTGGAAAAAATTATAGATGCTGGACTTAATGTCCATATGGCAGAAACTCTACTTCCTAAAATATACACAGATCTTCCATCTGATATGGATTGTGAAATTGAAAAGAATATTCATAATCTGACAGTTGATGCAGATGGGAGTATAAGATTGTGTTTGAGAATAAGAGGAGTAGATACACCAGAAAAGATAAATCTCGGTAATTTATTCTCGAAGGATTGGACATTAAATCCAAGATTGAAACCAATGCTTATAAGAGATAAATTACATTATTGTAGGTTATGTAATTGGACATGTATGAGAATGAGTCAAATGATATCATCTCACTCTGAAATGTCTTCTGATTTGATTCATTCTGAAAGGAGAAAATAACGTGTCGGAAACTATAACATCAGCAATAGATTTTTTAAATAAAATCAAAGTTGAAAAAATGGTTTCCATCAAATTTAAGAAACAAGATGGAACCGTTCGATTAATGCATTGCACATTAGACTTCTCAAAAATTCCTAGAGAGAAGCATCCGAAAGGTGTTGATTTAGCAAAAATTTTGAAACTAATTAATGATAAACATATTTTAAGAGTCTATGACTTGGAGAAGCAAGATTGGAGAAGTGTTCCATTTGATAGAGTTGATTACCTTGTTACTCCTTCTAATAAGAAGTCTTACATCATAAAACTGAAATAGGGGGAGGGAAATGTATGGTAATTTCTAAGGATATTATTGGAACAATTGATATTGACACACAAAATGGAAGGGTTTGGGTTAATGCACCAAATTGTATATTAAGGATTCAAGGATTAGAGTTTAAAGATGTAAAAGAGAAATTTTCAATGATAGATGTTAGTGGGAAAAAAGCATCCATGATTGAAGGAGATTTAGTGCTAGATGATAAAAGATTGGTTCGATTTATTTTAGATTTATTTAGTTCATTATCGTATCATTTTATGAATGGAAAAATTAAAGATAAAGATAAATTCATAGATTCCATGTATGATGAAATATCTAAAATGATTGAAAACCAAACTTTTGTTGGAGGTGTTTAATGGGAACACTGGATAATATTATAAATGGATTAAAAAATGATCCAATATCTGGAATAGATGAAGCAGTTAAAAAGATATCAGATCAGATTTATGATGAAGAAAAAGGAAAGTTTGAATATCCTGATCGAATGCCAAAAGGAGCAAATATATTTCTTGCTATTGAATGTAAGGGAAGAGATCAGGGAGAGGTTGGATATCTTTGTTTAGAAAGAGAATCACCAGGAACATTCTTTGTTGGTTATTGGACTGGACCATTTAGAAATTCTGGAACAGAACGAACCAGAATGAAAAGAATAAAGACGTGGGATATTAACGAAACTGAAGCAGAAAAAATAATTATTGATTATGCAAGAATAATGAAGTATCTAGTGAAGGAGTGATTAAATGAGTTATAATGAAGAGGTAAAAGATAGTATTCGTGAAATATACATAAATCAATCATATGTTAGTTCTGTAGGAACAGTTGTAAATACTAAAGGTGGGTATACAACGTATAAACGAAATAATTTGTATAAAACAGATGAGTTTTTCAAAAGACTAATGTCAGCTGTTTCTATAAAGGGTTCTGTAATTCCTAGAAATTGCAGATATATAGATACAACTGACAACGGATATAAAATAGTTGTTATTGAAGATCCGCCTGCTGTTAGAACAGTTAATGTAGATCTAGATTTTAATTCTTCATATGAAAACTTCAAAATTACTGGAAAAGATAAAGTAGTTAAAGTTGATGATCTTATTGGAAAAACAAAACCATATCAGATTACATTATCGTTTCCATATGTAGTATATCTGTTATTGTTTAATAATGCAAATAGATTTAGTAGAATGAAAGTTTTTTATAGATTATCACCAATAACATCTGAATATGATTATCTTCTTTTAGCAAATCTTCCAAATATAGGAAGTCAACAAGTAGTTTGTTTGGGAGATATAAAAGATGCATATAATGGTATATCAGATGGTGCAGATTCTGCTATTTCTGCATTCTGGGCAAATTCATTCAATACAGATTATATTAGTAATTATTGTGAATATGGGAAGCAAGTTCCTGAACTTAAAGATTTTGTTTTATGGGCATACAATACAATTATTGATCCAATGTTCATATTTAATGTAAAATATCTTAAAAATGAGAGAAACATTAAAGAAGAATGTGATTTCTTTTTTAAAGGATTTGCAGATTCTAATTTTGATACCTCAAGGGTTGTTTCATTTTTTCGGTCATTTGTATCACCTTCTTCTGTTTCAGTAAATGGGAAACTATTTTCGTCTAGAACTGGAACTTTGGACACATGCTTTTTAAGAAATAAACCCCTTTCTATTGGGGATAAAATTAAAATTTCTGGAGAAGAATTATATATTAATGATATACTTACAGATAAAGCTACTGGTCATGTTACACATCTAAGTTTAGAAACACCAGATGAACAAATAAAAACAATTCCGATTGATAAAATTCCAAATGATCAGTTTGAAATTTATGAACCTCTAATAGATAAAATAAAGTTAGCTGATGGTAGCGAGGTTTCTGTTGGAGATAACGTTATTATGTCTTATCCATTCAAAAAAGTAAGAACTATTGAGAAAATTAGAATGGGTAGGGATGGAAATCCAGAAGTTATGTTTAAAGGAGATCCTGTTGATTATTATCTTTTAGATAAAATGGCTGTAACTAAAATGGGAGAAATTAAACCGAAATTTTCTGGTATCGAGTTAAATAAAGATGACGAGTATATTATTTATAGAAACAATGATGATATAATTAAATATTTTGCTCATGTTACTTATATTGGGCATGATGTTAGTATGGATGGAGATATTATACTGAATTTCTCTGAAAATAAAAAATACCTTTCATCTTCAAATTCAGCCAGAAAATGGAGATTATACAATCAGTTAGATGATGGATCTCAAGATTATAGTATTGCTAAAAAAGAAGATCTTAAACAATTATCAGCTAGAACATTTAGAGTTTTGAATAAGTTATATCAAAATAACAACAAAGATATTTATATGATTAATGATTGTATAATTTGTGAAGAAAGAAAATATACAGGTGGTACAACACCAACGTATAACAGTGAATTGGCAGTTCAAGATCTTCTTGCAGTAGATGGAAAGAAACTATCTATTCCATCTTATGATACAACAATCGAGTTTAGTATTGGTGATGATGTTGTTGTTGCAGATTGGGATAATATTTACAATATGGTTACTCCAAGGAAAATTAATTCTTTTGTTTATGATAACAATTGCCTGTTTATTTTAACTATTGATCCAGATACTGGTGTTATGAGAAAAGATAAGTATATAGATTTTAAACTGAATATGGTATATGTTGGATCAATTAGAAAAATTGATCTAAATGTTAAAAATCTGGAAAATGGGAATATAATTGTAGCAAAGAATCCCAGAATTCCATATTTCTTAAAGAAAGATGTAAATAAAATTATTGGTTTAATTACAGATACAGTTTCACATCCACCTATGGTTCTTTGTTCAAATGGTCTTACAATTTGGGGAGATGAAATGGATCAATTTGAAATTTATCCTAAAAGACATAGAATGTATAAACGTCTTTTGAATAAATTATCTCCTGCTGTTGATGTAAATGAAATTAAAGAACAATTGGGAGATCTGTATATTACTAAAGATGAAAAGAATAAAATAGAAACCATTTACTTCTCCAAAACTACAGCTGCTGACTTTGGTCACAGGAGTTACAGTTACTTTATAAATATTGCTTATCCAATGGAAAAAAATTCATATACAGCTAGGAATACTCTCAATATTCATAATAAACCAGAAGCTTTTGCAAAATATGGACTTAAGAGATATGGATTCTGTAGACCAAGATACTCAGAAAGAAGAAAAGCGACAGAAGCAACAACATATGCTTATCCGAATCTTCTTGGTGGGTATATTAAATCAATGAAGAATTTTGTGTTATATGAAAAGTGAGGTTATTAGTTAATGTTTAATGTATACGTATATAATGAAGGCGAAGAACTTCCAAAGGATGACGTATGCTATTTGATTGCAAAAGATGGAATCCTTTTGAAGAAAAAAGTTGGACTAATGGAGAGTTTATCTAAAGTTGATAAAATCTCAATTCTTGGAGATCTAAGACCTTATGCAAAGCTCCACATTGAAAAGATACCTGGTTCTATATTTGCTCAGATTTATAGTTTCTTTAAGGAAGTATATAAGGAGTTTTATTCGGAATGTGTAGCTCTTTTATACTATAATCTAAAAACAAAAAAATATAAGATTTATATTCCAAACCAAGAAGTATCTGGTGCAAGTCTTGATTATGTTAAGGATAGAACATTTAAGAATCATGTTCTTATGTGTTCTATTCATAGTCATGCCAGCATGAGTGCGTTCCACTCAGGAACAGATAGTGATGATGAAAAGAGTTTTGATGGTCTTCATATCACTCTCGGAAAAATGAACCAAGATGTAATTGATATTTCTGCTTCCATTGTTGCAAACGGAAGTAGATTTATGGTTGATCCTATTGACTATATTGAGAATCTAGATTTAGTTGAATTTTCATATTATAGTCCTACTCAGTTTAAACCACCATTCACTGTTGTTGATGGTGAAAAGCAATACACCAAAGATGTAAAAACACATATTGGTTATGTTATCAATGGTGTTCCTGAGAAGGATAAAGAATTTGATAAGAATTGGATGCAGTTTGTAAAGAAGAAGACATATAGTTATAAGTATACAAGATGGGTGTGGGATAATGAACAGAAGAAACTAATTGAAATTACAGAAGAAAGATCTGGTGGTGAGACTGTTGGATCTGTAATAGAAGCCCAGAATCGTGCGCGTGGTGGTTATCATTACGCGCATGGTAATAGGGGTAGAGATGAATGGTGGACTGGAAGCAACGATAGAAAGAAGCAAGGAGAATTTGATTTCGGTTCTAAAAGATATACAGAATATAATCCATGTAAGGATTGTATTTTCAGAGAGTATAAACTCACCAAAGATGATATTAACAAAGCTCTGGAACCAGTTGCAGATAACCATAAGGATGGATCTGAGGATAGAAAATACTCAGATCTAGAGACGATGGAACTATATGACGAATATGGTCTGTATAGATACTGGTAAGGAGGGATTTGATGGAAAAACTTATTATTATTGGTCTTGGTGGGATTGGATCAATTTTGAGTGATAAGATTTCTAGATTTTCAAATTTTGACAAAGCTAGAAAGACTACAATTACTTTAGTTGATGGAGATTATTACGAAGAGAAAAATTTTGAAAGACAGGATTTTTACTCTTTAGGAAATAAAGCTGCAGTCAAAGCTAATGAGTTAAGATCTAGATATGAAAACATTGACTTTGAATCTATCCCATATTTCGTTGATGAAAATTTAATATCTAAATTGATTGGTGAGGGAAATACAGTTTTTCTCGCAGTTGATAATCATAAGACGAGAAAACTAGTTTCAGATTATGCTAAAAATTTGAAAGATATTACTATTATCTCTGGTGGTAATGATCTGACAGATGGAAATGTTCAAATCTATGTCCGAAAAGGAGGTGAAAATCTAACACCGAGTCTGACAGATTATCATCCAGAAATTGAAAATCCAGAGGACAAATTACCAAATGAGATGAGCTGTGAAGAGTTACAAAACTCTGAACCCCAGTTATTCTTTACGAATTTAGGGGTTGCAACAATTATGTGTTGGTCCTTCTATAATATAAAGAATATGGACCTCACAAATTCGGAAATTTATTTTGATATAAAAAGTATGAGAGCACATTCTACATCTAGAGAACCAAAAAACTAAAAACGTAAGGAGTTTGAAATGAATAGAGCAGAACTTGAAGCAAAAACAGTAGATGAACTTCGCAGCCTTTGTGTTCGTTTTGGTATCGTTGGCATGAGTAAGAAGAGAAAAGATATTATCGTCGATGCTCTTCTGGCATATTATAGGAAGGAAGCTTCTCCTTCTAAGAGTGCAACTGGTAGTCAGAACCTCGATGAAATGAGGTCTGTATTCCACAGCAAGGTCACCAGTCCTGGTGCTGCAGCTGGAAATAAGACCACCACAACAATTCTCGTTTCTTGTGGTGCTGCATATGGAAACTTCCCTGTTGTTGGCAAGACTGTTGGTGCAGTCGCTGAGTTCCTTAGAGAAGTTCTTAATGTTGATCGTATGTCCAGAGGTGTTGTAAATGGTAAAGAGGTTGAAGATTCCTATCGTCTTAAAGAAGGTGACAACCTTGAGTTCCTGAAGCCTGCTGGCCGTAAAGGCTAAAAATGGATTCCCCAGCTCTCTGAGAAGGGAGCTGGGGAAACATTTAATAAAAAGATGGAGAACTATTATGAAAGATGGCAAGCAGATTGATACCGGAAATCTATTTCCAAAATATTATTATGAAACAGATGATTTAATCGGAAATATCTATACGGCATGTATTCTTGTTGATAAAAAGGATTGTTCTATTGTATCAAGGGGTATTGCTGTTAGATCTCTTCTCGATATGCACAAGAAGTCTGTTGCAAGAGATATTGCTCACGGCAGAGCTATTAAAGCATTATCAAAACAGGATAGTTCTGATGAAATCAATGTTGATAGGCAACGACTTCCTCAATTTGTTTTATTCAAGATGAGAGAAGAAATGACTGAAGCTGAACTTGCCAGAATCAATGAAATATTCTTTATTCCTGAGGGAAGTAAGAATATTTATGTTCCAAGATTCTATCCTCTTGAAGAAACTGCAAAGCAATTCAAATTCAAGTCAGAATTCAGACCAGAACCAACTGAAAAAGAAAAGAGAATTGCTACAAAACTTCCAAAAGTAGAATAAAGTAGGAATGGTGGGTGGGTGAAGTGGGGATGAATTTGATGCTAGATCAACAAAGGAGTTATCGCCTTATATCGACTAGTGTTCAACTAGTAACCCATTGTAACCCACCCCCATTATTAAGGAGCTTATATGGCATATAATCAAGATAGAGATAAAGTATTAAAAGTATTTGAAATGCCTCAAGAAAATGGAAATTTTTTTATAGTATCAATATTCTCCTATGATGGAGGAAAACCAAAACTCCAATTTTCAAGAAGGTTTGAAAAGAGTGATGGAACATCATCGTATAAAGCATCGGGAAGAATGACTATTGAAGAAATAAAATTTGTAAATTCATGTATGGAACAAATAGTTTCAGTAATGGAAGGAGTTTGAGATGCTTTCTGAATAGATGAGAACAAACTAATATGCGGAGGATCGTGAATTGTACAGTAGTATTTGTTTAATCGGATTAGGATCATTTGGAAGTTTCTTGGCCAGAGCACTCATAGATACAAATACTAACTTAAAAAAATTAACCCTAATTGATTATGATACGGTGACTATAGATAACATAGGGAAAAGTTTATATGATGAAAATGATGTAGGAAGACTAAAAATAGATGCAATATATGATAAAATAAAACACAATGTAAATAAAATAGTTGTTGATAAAATGGCCATTAGACTTGTTTCAACAACAACTCTTCCAATTTGTGATTTGGTTATTGATTGCAGAGATTTTCGATATGACAAATTTGAAAATATTTCTGCTATAAAAACATATATTTCTTCAAGAAAATTAATTGTAGACTGTAGAAATAATATTATATATGAAAAGAATAGGGAAGGTTCCTATTCATCTATTATTCATAAACATCATTTATCGTATGCAGCTGCAATTGTATCAAATTTAATAAATAGTGATAACATTCAAAAATTAATTGACAAAAATCTGGTTCAAGAATTTGAGTTGGATTATTTAGATAAGAAAGTAGAAGATAAACTCAATAGAATAGAAAGTATACCAGATGTAATATATGACTATTGTGATGGGGATCATAAGTTATTGAACTTATTAGAGTATTCACAACCAATAATCTCTACGAATAAAAACTCACCTATAACTGTTTACGTTGGTGGAAAAGATAGACCAACAGTAAAAGAAGTTATTCCTCCAAACAGATTATCTGAATTGAATGATTTAATGATAACATTAATTCCATTAATTCAATTGAGATTTCAAAGCAATTATTATATTGTCTCATTTTCACCCATAACACCACATGGTCCAGTCATTGAGTTAATTCCAGATGATGGTTCGGCGTAGGAATGAAAATGAAAAAAAGAGTATTGAAATTTAAAAGAATTGTAGTTCCTGCGAGAGTGATATATAAAGACTCAATCAGGAAAATTACTTCGGTAAGAACAGATTTTATAATCAATGGATATTCCGTGTATTTAGATGAAAAACTGAATGTTGAAAAAGTGGTTATCAATGGAAAGCATCCAAACAGCGACCCAGAAACAAATGAGTTTTGTTTATCCAAACCATTTAAAGATAGTTTAAAAATTTCAAAAGACTCTTTGAAAAGTTTAGATAAGTTATTATCTACATATAATATGAATGATTGTTATTTTTCTGCGTGGTTTGCTTTCTCCTATGACAAAAAATTTATATAGGAGGATTTCATGTCTAATATTCACAAAAACCAAATCTTGGATACGTTGAGTGGGTTGGTAACTGATTTAAAAGAACCAATAGAAAAAGCTGTTAAAAATTTGACTCATATTGTCTTTGATTTTAATCACCAAAGAATAGTTAAGGCAATTGAGAAAAAGAAGTCAGAAGAAAAACCAAGAGATGTTATAATTGAAATAGAGGAGATCAAGTAATGAAAAAGAAAGGTCTTCTTGGACCACAGTTAGAAGAAGAGATTATTGAACTTGTAAAGGAAACACTAAAAAAAGAAAATAGAGAAATAACAAAAGCAGAACTAAAACAGCTTATTAAGGAGGTGATGCCTAACATTGAAGCTATGATTGCAAAAAATGTAAAACAGCATCTAAGAACAATAGCTGTAGATCTTTTAGATAAAACATCGGGAGAGTAAACATGCCCAAATTATTAGATCAAAATCAATTTTGTGAAAATTTAAAGGAAGTCACATCTGTAAATATTATTAGTAAGAGGAAGTTCCACCCTGAAGGTTTATTCTCTGAGCAAATATTTGGACCATTGAAAAACTACACATGTCAGTGTGGTGTTTATTATGGTTCTTCTAAATCTGGTGGAGAATGTAAAACCTGTAAAGTAGATATAGTTAATAATAATGTTCGAAGACAAAGATTCGCTAAAATTGTTCTTCCAATCCCAGTAGTAAATCCAATCTTTTATGATTTACTAATTAGTATTGGCGGAAATAATATTAAAACTATGTTAGATACTCTAATGAAAAAAGATGATGTTAGTTTATATAAGGATGGAGATGATTATGTTTGTGTAGAAGATAAAAATGTTCCTGAAAAAGTAAAGAAATGGGAAATGATCGAAGCTATCCATGAATTGGTAGTTGGACTTACAAATGACAATGTTAAACATGGAAATAATAATTGGAAGATTATTAAGGACAATTTACATCTATTATTTCTAAACAGTGTAATTGTTTTACCTCCAGATTTAAGACCAGCTGCTAAAGGGATTGAAAGAAATAGTCAAGTTATAGATAAGATAAATAGATACTATATGCAAATATTAACGAAGAAAGAAGCAATGAGAAATACTAATATTAATATTTCAGCTGATAAGAGAATATTTTATTCTTATTTTAAGCAGTTACAAAAAGATGTAAATGAATTATATGAACACATTATTGAAAAGCTATCTAAAAAAGAAGGATTGATTAGGGGAAATATTTTAGGAAAAAGAATTGACTTTTCTGGTAGAGCTGTTATCATTCCAGATCCTACATTATCCCTAGATGAATGTTGCCTTCCATATGCAATGATTCTTGAGCTATTCAAGCTGAAAATTTCCAAGATCCTAATCGAACTTGGAAGATTTAAGTTATTGAATGATGCTATTGATTTTATAGATAAATGTATTGAGTTCAAAATTCCAGGTCTCTATAGAATTGCAGAAGAAGCAATTGCAGATGAGGTATGTCTTCTTAATAGACAGCCATCGCTTCATAGATTAAGTATGATTGGATTTAAAATCAAAATGTCGATGGATAATGTAATAAAAATTCATCCATTAGTTTGCTCAGGATTCAATGCAGATTTCGACGGAGATCAGATGGCAGTATATATTCCTGTCTCTGATGAAGCAAAAGAAGAAATCAGAGAGAAATTCCTATCAACTAAAAACCTTACAAATCCAGCAAACGAAAGTTTGACTACAGTTCCCAGTCAGGATATTATTCTTGGGATTTATGCATTAACATCTCATAGAATTTTGAATCTTGAAAATAAGGTTGAATTTAAAGGAAAAGAGATAACAGAGGCTCAAAAACTGTTCAATGAATCTTTACCTGATGATTACCCTGTTATTGACTATGTTGTTGGAAAGAGAGAATTGATATCAATTCTTAATGATATAAAAAATAAATATCCAGAAGATGTAACAATGCATGTCCTAGATGAAATTAAATGGAAGGGATTTAAATATTCAACTTTATTGGGAACAACATTATCACTAGATGCTTGTAGAATTGAGAACTCAAAAACGATAAGAAATTCCCTTTATGAAGGTGATAATATTTTAACTCAGTTAGAAAAGGTTTCTAGTGATGAACTAGAAAATATTTTGAAAAAGAACTTTAGTTATTCATATTTGATAACTTCTGGTGCGAGAGGTAGTTGGGAGCAAGTAAGACAGATAGTTATGACTAGAGGATTCATTTCAAACTTTAGGGGTCAAATTTTAGCAACTCCAATTAAGCATAGTTTATTAGATGGATTAACCCAGCAGGAGTTTTTCCTTTCTACATATGGTTGTAGAAAAGGACTTCTTGATGTTTCTTTGAATACTGGAGCATCTGGATATCTATCCAGGAAACTTATTTTCACCTGTGCTAACCTTCAAATTCATGAGACTCTGGATGATTGTGGAACCACAGATTATCTAGATGTTCATGTGACTAATTTGAAGAAAGCGAAAATGCTAGTTAATAAATATTGTAAAGTTCCTGGTTATAATAAATTGGTTCTAATTACATCAGAAAATTGTGAAGCTTTCATAGGACAAACTATTCAAGTTAGAAGTCCAATTTTCTGTAAGAGCGAAAATATTTGTCATACTTGTTATGGTGAAGCATTTAGAAATATGCACAGCAAGTTTATTGGAGTAATTGCTGCACAATCTCTTGGAGAATGTAATACACAATTAATTTTGAGAACCTTCCACACATCCGGTGTTGCTAAAATGAACAAGGATGAGGAAATGAAGCAATTGGATATTGTAAGTGATTTAGATAGTGCCAGTAAGCTTCTTCATTTGAGAAAAGAAAAAGAGTATAAAGAATTAGTTGCTGAATTGTTTAGGGTATATAACTCTAATAGAGATATATATCACGTTCATTTTGAATGTGTTGTTTCTCAAATGATGTGGAAAGGAAATTCTCGTTGGAGATTATTAGAAAATAGAGATAAGATTGTTCCAGATTACCATAGTGTTCAATCTGTTCCAAGTAAAGAAAGTTGGTTATTGGGACTTGGATTTTCCAATCCCAAGAGACACATTTTAAAGGGAATAGTTCACGGTGGTCTATATAGTGGAGTTATGGATAAAATTCTTTGTGGTGAAGAAATATGAAAGAAAAAATACCATATTATGATGTAGAATTTGTAAGATGTCATGCCGAACAATTAGAAAATATGATAAAACAGAGATCTCATCATAGAAGAATCTTAATTAAATTTATAAGGTTAAATAGAAAATATTTTAACTGGTGGGATCGTTACATTTCGGAAAGATCAGACACAACATTATTAAGTAAATTTAGACATATATTAACTGCAATCTCATTGGAGGAAAAAACTCCAAAGTAAAAGGAGGATTTCAATTGGAAATCGTAAATCCTAAATTTAGGGTGAATAAAGAAAAAAATATATTCATTATACGAAAACAGGAGTATGCCCAATTAGAATCCAACATCAGAGAGATCTTAAAACCTGCTGAAGAACTTGGATTTTCTATTAATGAATTTGGTATAAAAGATTCGAGAACTTCAGGTGGAGAATTAGAAAAAAGTTTAAAGAAACACCTAGTTATAAAATTACAAAAAGGAGCAGCTCAAATTGATTTGAGTATGTATATTCCAAAACTTATTGATGATAATTATATCGTTATAAGTGGAAGGAAGAAGATACCTCAATTTCAGATTTTTGATATTCCTATTGTAACCAGAGGTGAAACGATAAAGTTGCGAACAAATGTAGCAAATATGATTATTTCTAAGGAGAAGGATTTTCCATTTATCCATCTAACAATCCTTGGTAAAAAGATTCCTCTTTCGTTGCTTATGTTGGCATATTATGGATTTGAAAAACTCAATAAACTATATAGTCTTTCTACGATGCAACCAGTTGTTCTAACTAACAAATCAAGACTTATTGATTTCTTAATGTTCGATTTAAAAGATTGGGCAGATGGATACGATGGAGAGAAACAAGAAGAATATGTTAAAGAAGTAGGATCTAAATTTTCTACATATGATGCAAGATCAAAAGGTGAAGATTTATTATATTGCATCGACCTGATTCCAAAAGTAGATATCATGTCCAAGAAATTATTTAAGACAGATACTCTAATAGACGAAATCGTCTATGCCATTAGTACAGATGGTATTGATGATACAGACTATCAAAATAAGAGAGTTAGATGTTTTGAGTATCTTATTTTGGGAAGAGTTGCAAAAGCAGTCTTTGATTTATGCATGTCCAATAGAACAGCTAAACAACCAAAATTTAATATAAATTCAAATGCGATTTTATCTGAATGTAATGTTTCTGATATTGTTCAATTTGACTTTTCAATCAACCCAGTAGACGAACTTACTAAACTTTCCAGAGCAAGTCTTTTGGGTCCAGGTGGTTTCAATAGAGAAAATGTTCCTGAGTATTTAAGGGATGTTTGCCCAAGTATGTTTGGAAGAATCTGCTCTGTAGATACTCCAGACAGAGATAATTGTGGAATCCTTCAAAATCTTCTTCCAAATGTAGATTTAGATAATAATTTGATGTTTACTAATAATACATTAGACCAAACACCAGTTTCTATTCCAGTTAGTCTAGTTCCATTTATGGAACATGATGATCAGACGAGATTGCAAATGTCTTCATCTCAAATGAGACAGGCAATTATGTTGACGAGTTTTGATAAACCAATGATTCAATCCGGATGCGAAGGATTATATACAGATTATACACAGTTTGTGAAAAGAGCTAAGAAGGATGGAGAAGTAATATTCTTTGATAATCATTATCTGATTGTATCATATGCAAATAAAGAAATAGATATTTTTAATGTATCATTGAGAAAGATCTATGTTGATAACATGGATATGACAAAAGTATACTTTAAAGTTGGTGATAAATTTAAAGCCGGTGATATATTGGCAGAAAGTAATTTCTGCACAGATGCTAAAATAAATATCGGAAAAAACTTATTGACTGGAGTCATGATTTATTATGGAAATAACTATGAGGATGGAATTGTTCTATCTGATAGGGTAGTTAAAGAAAAACTATTTACTTCTATTCATTATACAGACCTTTCTTTTGTAGTTCCTCCTGATAAGGTCCTTCTTAGTTTAGAAAATGATAAATATAAACCACTTCCTGAGGTTAATTTATCAAAACCAGAACGAATTGCAACTGGAGATCCTTATGCTATTATGAAAGGAATTCCAGAAGGACCAATTGATTTCTGCTCTATATTTGAAGAGCCAATCAACCTAAATACGAAAAGACCAATCTTAATTACAGATGTAAATATATATGCTAATAAATGGCATACTGGTGTTCCAGAATGGAATGCATTTATTGAATCTAAAATTGAAGAGCAAAAAAAGAAAGAGAAGAAACTCCAAGATGTAATAACCAAGAATTGTCCAAAAGATGTGGCAACTCAATTGATTAAATTACATAACTTGGATAAATATTCTCATGTAGGTAAGTATAAGATTAAGGGCGAAGAAATAAACGGAGTATATGTAGAACTATATGGAATGTATGCTAGACCAATCCAAATAGGTGATAAAATTGCAAATCGTCATGGGAATAAAGGTGTTGTTACCAAAATTATTCCACATGAAAGTATGCCTCAGTTAGAGGATGGTCGCCATGTTGATATTTGTATCAATCCTCTTAGTATAATCTCTAGAATGAATGTTGGGCAGTTATTTGAATTACATTTATCTAAGTCTTTAGAAGACTTAAAAATGAAATTATTGAAGATGATTAAGAATGGGAAGGGACAAGAAACTCTTCGTAAATATTTATTAGATTATATTGATATTATTGATCGAACAGAAGATAAATGGTATTCAAACCAATTTAAGGAACAACTGGGAGAAGTGACAGAGGATCTTGTAAATAATCTATGTCTGATTCAAGCACCATTTGAATCAGTTACAGATGATATGGTTAAACATGCAATGGAATTTACTGGAACTAAATATAAACAACCAATCTATGATCCTATTTCAAAGACAACTTTACAACAAGAAGTAGCAGTAGGTTATATGTATTTCTTTAGAATGGTTCATATAGCCGAGAATAGATTAGCAGCAAGAGGAATTGCCTCTTATGCTAGAAGGACTCTGCAACCTCTTGGTGGAAGAAAAAATAAAGGTGGTCAGAGAATGGGTGAAATGGAAACTGCATGCATCATCGCCCATGATGGAAAAGTTAATCTTAGTGAATTTTTAACAACTAAGAGCGATTGTATTGATTTGAAAAATCAGTATATTAGAAAGATGATGGAGACTGATTTCACTAAAGAACCTGAAGAAATTTCAGCGGTTCCAGAATCAGTAAAGCTGTTGAACTCATATTTAACCGTAATTGGAATTAAGAGATGAGAATGTAACTAAAGGGGGTAGAGATGGGTCTACCCCCTCAAAGAAAGGAGATGTGTAGATGTTTGAACTACAAAACAAATCATTAAACTTAGCTGATTGTTTAGATATATTAGTTGAGTTATATAAATCAGGAAAAAGAGAATTTATAGATTTAATCTATATTGATCCTCCATTTAATAGTGATAGAAATTATAATATTCCTTTTGAAGGGGGAGAATTATCAGAAAAAGCATTTGCTGATACATGGTCTAGAATTGGATATTTAGATCAACTTGATATGGTTTCTAAAATATCTCCTAGATTATATAAGTTTTTAGTTTCTATAGATCAAACAGATATTCCAAAATCTTATATTACATATTTAACAGTAATGGGAATTAGAGTTTTGTATATGCGAGAACTATTAAAACCTACTGGATCATTTTATTATCATTGTGATCCTACAGCATCTCATTATGTTAAGATGATGTTAGATATGATATTTGGAATGGATAACTTTATAAATGAATTAGTATGGTGCTATGAAAAATCCAGACCAGCTTCTAGAAAGTTTAAAGAATGTCATGATACTATTTTATACTATTGTAAAGAATATAAAAATTATAAACACAATGTTCAATATATTCCTAGAAAAGGACAGACGGAATTAACTCCAAGAGAAGGAGTATCATATCTTGGAAAAATTTGTCCTGACTGGTTTGAGGATATTCCATCGTTTGCTACAGCAATGACAGCAAAAGAGAGACTTGGATATCCAACTCAAAAACCAGAAAAATTACTTGAAAGGATAATTTCATCAGGATCTAATCCAGGAGATTTAGTTGTAGATTTCTATCTCGGTGGAGGAACTACTATTGCTGTTGCAGAAAAACTAGATCGAAATTGGATTGGAGTAGATATTAATCCAAGAGCAATTGAGTTGTCAAAAAATAGAGTGTAGAAACTATTT
>Ga0255347_1004304_pt1 | contig 17358 bp, 13 predicted proteins | sample wastewater_treat_2_FD_192479 | JGI IMG/M metagenome (GOLD analysis project Ga0255347, IMG submission 192479) | Wastewater microbial communities from Lulu Island WWTP, Vancouver, Canada - plant24 | ecosystem: Engineered > WWTP > Wastewater > Unclassified | place: Canada: Vancouver, British...
TTCCATTTCTATCGGCGCTGCCTGGTCAAGATTCAATCCCCAATGGGCAATATCCACATGGTGGCCGACCCAGTCCATCAGCTGTCCGCCGCCATAATCGTAAATCCATCTCCAGTTTTTGTGCACCCTGGCCGGACAATAGGGCGCCCACGGAGCCGGCCCAAGCCATGTTTCATAATCCAGCTCCGGCGGAGGCGGCCCCATCTTTTCCTGTCCTCGTGTATTCGCAAAATCACTGTGGCCGGACGGCAGACCGACTTCAACCGTATGGACTCGTCCGATGCGTCCGTTTCGAACCAGCTCACAGGCAAAACGAAAATTTGCCTCCGAACGCTGCCAGCTGCCTGTCTGCCAGATGACTCCATAGCGGCGCACTGTATCACACAATATCCGTCCTTCCCGGAGCGTATGAGTCAGGGGTTTTTCGCCGTAAATATCTTTGCCGGCGCGAGCGGCTTCGACCGCAACCAAAGCATGCCAATGGTCCGGCAAGGCCAGCATTACCGCATCAATAGCAGGGTCCGCCATCATCTGGCGGTAATCCGTATAGCATTTACAGTCCTGATTTTGGTAATGGTTATTGACCTGTCTGCGGGCCTCTTCAAGATGATTGCGGTCTATATCGCAGACAGCAACCACCTGTGCGTCCGGTTCGGCCAGAAAGGCCCCCAGATTGGAGCCGCCCTGCCAGCCCACTCCGACACAGCCAACGGTAATTCGATTGCCGGCTGAAACACCCCTTCCCCGCCCCAATGCCGCCGGACTTACCCACGAAGGAAACCCGATCACCCCCGCCGCCGCAACAGATGCATTCCGCAAAAAATCGCGGCGGCTCCACTGCAAACCGCTCATAGCAACCTTTCCGACTGTCCGCCGTCAAGTCCGGTCAAACGCCGCATCAAAAGCAATCTTGGAAGGCGTAAAGTCTATCTTTTTCACAAATTCACACGCCTCCTTAGCCCCATGCATCCGATCCATCCCGCTGTCTTCCCACTCTACCGACAGCGGCCCCTGATAGCCGATTTGATTAAGCGTACGAATTATCTCTTCGAAATTGACACCGCCGTGACCGAGCGAGCGGAAATCCCATCCCCGCCGCGGATCGCCGAAATTCAGGTGGGAACCGAGTATCCCGCTCCTGCCGTCCAGCTGCAGAGCCGCATCTTTCATGTGAACATGATAAATCCGGCTGCTGAATTCCTTCAGGAAAAAGACCGGATTGACCATTTGCCAATGAAGATGGCTCGGATCGAAATTGAACCCGAATGTCTCCCGATTTCCGACGGCTTCCAATGCCCGTTTGGCCGTATAAATATCAAAAGCAATCTCCGTCGGATGGACCTCCAGGGCAAACTTTACCCCGCATTTGTCAAATTCATCGAGAATCGGATTCCACATCTTAGCAAAATAGCGGAACCCTTCCTCAATCATGGCATCCGAAACCGGCGGAAAACTGTACAGCAAATGCCAGATGGATGAACCAGTGAACCCGTTGACAACCTGAACGCCCATATTGCGGGCTGCATGGGCCGTTTTCTTCATTGCTTCCACCGCCCATGCACGCTTTTTTTCCGCATTTCCTGCACACTCTGCCGGGGCAAAGGCATCCGAACGGCTGTCATTATTCAAATCACAAACCAGCTGCCCGGCCAAATGATTACTGATGGCAAACAATTGAAGGTTGTGTTTTTCGAGAATAGACCTCTGCTTTTTGCAGTAGGCCTTATCCTCCGCCGCCCGAAAGACATCCAGATGGTCTCCCCAGCAGGCCACTTCCAAACCGTCATAGCCGAATCCGGCCATTATCTTGGCCACTTCTTCCAGCGGCAAATCAGCCCATTGACCTGTAAAAATTGTAACTGCTCGTCCCATACATCCGTTCTCCTCAATTATTTCTTAAAAGGAGTCCATTTTTGTTTGCTTCGGGCACTGGCCAGAAGAGTCTCCAAAAACAGCATCCCGCGAAGCCCATCGTAAACATCTGGAAAATCCAGAGCAAGCGGGTCTGGTTTGCGGTGTTCCATTTTTGCCCGTACCGTATCAGCAAAATTGCGGTAAATGTTCGCAAAGGCCTCAATAAACGCCTCTGGATGGCCGCTTGGAAGTCGGGTTGCCCGAGCAGCAGCAGGACTGTAGGCGGCCACATAGTCATTGCCGCGTCTCCACAGCTGGAGCGGCTTGCCCAGCGGCTTGACAATCAAGTCGTTTGGATTCTCCTGATGCCATTCAAGACCTGCAAGTTCACCATAACCCCAGATGGCTAAATTATTTTCCTCTCCCACCGAAATTTGACTTGCGTGCAGAAGCCCTTTGGCGCCATTGTTGAACCTCACTAAACAGTTCACATCGTCATCCAGCTTCCGCCCTTTCACAAATGTAGTCAACTCCGCACACAAGTGCGTCATCTTCAGACCCGTAATGTATTCGGCCAGATTCTCAGCGTGAGTGCCGATGTCCCCGCCGCAACCGCTGCCGCCGCTTTGTTTGGGGTCCGTCCGCCAGGCGGCCTGCTGCTGGCCGGTCCGTTCAATCGGCGTAGCCAGCCAGCCCTGGGGATACTGTACCACCACTTTGCGTATTTTGCCCAGTTCGCCATTTTTAATCATATCACGGGCCAACTTGACCATTGGATAGCCCGTATAGTTATGCATCAGACCGAAAACACGCTTTGTTTTTCGGACAATCTGAACCAGACTGCGGGCCTCCTGAACTGAAATGGTCATTGGCTTTTCGCACATTACATGGAAACCTGCTTCGAGCAAATCTCGTGCAATGGGATAGTGCCAATTATTAGGGGTGGTGATAGACACAAAATCCATTCGTTCCCCCTCCGGCAGTTTCAGTTCCTTTTCAATCAATTCCTCATAGCAACGATAGCAACGTCTGGGGTCTAAATAAAGAATCCTGCCCATTTGCTTGGAGTTTCGAGGATTGATATCGAAGGCCCCTCCTACTAACTCGATTTGACCATCCATTCGGGCTGCTTTACGATGCACTTCCCCTATAAATGCCCCTGGTCCGCCCCCTACCATTCCCATTTTAAGCATCCTGCCGAGCATCATAGTTTCTCCTTTCCGATTGCCATTCTGTTTGACAAACGACTGCTCATCAGCCGTCTTCTACCATAAATACAAACTTTTTTAAACAATCAATTTTCAGGAAACTTTGATTTTACGATTTTCATTCTTTCTAACATAATATGCAAAAAGAAATTACAAATAGTTGCAAAAGAATTCCTTGAACAAATAAGCCAGCCGCCATTTTCTTAATTTCTTCCAATTTACGCTGCTTTCTTTAACCAAAAAACTATACAAAAAAGAAAAAATCCGCTATAAAGGAAGGTATGAAAGCCATTCGAATTCATCAATATGGGCCGCCGGAAGTCATGCAGATAGAAGAGATAGAGCCGCTGCAGCCCAAGGCGGGACAAATTTTAGTGGAAGTGAAGGCGGCAGGAGTCAATCCGGTCGATACCTATATCCGCAGCGGCAACTATCACCTTAAAAAAGAACTGCCTTTTACACCGGGTTTTGACGCGGCAGGAGTAATTCTTCAGGTAGGTTCCAACGTGAAAAACCTTTATGCCGGACAACGGGTCTATACATCGGACTCGCTAACCGGCACCTATGCCCAGCAAACCCTTTGCCTGCCCCACCATATCCACCCCTTGCCCGATTCTGTGAGCTTCGAGGAAGGCGCCGCGATTGGCATCCCTTATGGTACGGCCTGGCGGGCACTGTTTCAGCGGGGTCATGCTGTCAGCGGAGAACGGGTGCTGATTCACGGGGCCAGCGGCGGTGTAGGAATTGCCGCTGTTCAGCTGGCTGCCGCTGCAGGCCTTCGGGTGATTGCAACAGCCGGCACCCCTGCAGGGCGACAACTGGTACAGCAGCAAGGCACCCAGGCCGTCTTTGACCATTATAACCCGGACCATTTCCAGAAAATCCTCGAATTGACGAAGGGGGTGGACCTTCTGCTTGAGATGCTGGCTAATCTCAATCTTGATCGAGATATGGACATTTTAGCCAAAGGCGGCCGCCTGGTGATTATCGGCTCCCGCGGGCGGATTGAAATCGACCCGCGAAAAGCCATGGCTGGAGAACTCAATATTCACGGGCTGATGCTGATGAACGCTTCTCTCCAAGAGCTTCAAGAGATCTATTCCGGCATTGAAAAAGGGCTCCTTCAAGGCAAATTGAAACCGGTGATTAGCCGCTGCCTGCCGCTTCACCAGGCAGCTCACGCCCATCGCGAAATCATTGAGTCTCCTCACCTCGGTAAAATCATTCTTTTGCCTTAAAGGCAGAGCCCTTTTCCAAACCGGCCTTACACCTTTTCAAATCGGAACTGGTGATCGTCCGCATCAATGCGGATGCGGTCTCCCTCGTTAAATTTGCCGGCGATCAACTCAGCGGCCAGCGGGTTTTCCAGCCGCTGCTGAATCACACGCTTCAGAGGTCGGGCGCCAAATGCCGGATCATACCCTTCCTTCAGCAGCAGTTTCCTCGCCGCATCCGTAAACTCCACTTCCAGATTCCTTGCTTTGAGCCGTTCGGCCAGATACCCGAGCTGAATATCCACAATCTTCTCGAGGTGTTCCGGACGCAGCATATGGAAGATGATAATTTCATCAATCCGGTTGAGAAACTCCGGCTTGAAATGCTTCTTCAGCGCCTCTTTGACATGGGCTTCTATCTCCCAATCCGCTCCCTTCTGTTCAGTAAGCTGCAGAATCTGCTGGCTGGCGAAATTGCTGGTCATAATGATGACGGTATTTTTGAAATCCACCGTCCGCCCTTTACCATCTGTCAAACGTCCATCGTCAAACACTTGCAGCAGGACGTTGAAGACATCCGGATGAGCTTTTTCGATTTCATCCAGCAGCACCACGGAATACGGTTTCCGGCGCACCGCCTCCGTGAGGCGTCCGCCCTCTTCATATCCTACATAGCCGGGCGGCGCTCCAATCAGACGAGCCACCGAATGCGGCTCCATAAACTCGCTCATATCAATGCGAATCATACTGTTGGGATCGTTGAACAGAAACTCCGCCAGCGCCTTTGCCAGTTCAGTCTTACCCACACCGGTGGGGCCGAGGAACAAAAAGACACCGATGGGACGATTCGGATCCCCTAAGCCGGCCCGGTTTCGCCGAACCGCATTGCAAATAGCCGAAACCGCCTCTTCCTGGCCGACCACCCGACGTTTGATTTCTTCTTCCATGTTGAGCAGCCGCTGGCGCTGTGCGGCCATCAGCCGCGATACAGGGATCCCCGTCCACTCGCTTACAATCTGGGCAATATGTTCTTCCGTCACTTCGTTGTGAATCAGACTGGTCCCATCGGACTTAGCCAAGGTCTCTTCCGCCTCTGACAGTTGTTTCTGAAGGGCAGGCAGAGTTTCATATTTCAGCCGTGCAGCTCTTTCCAGATCGCCTCGACGCTGCGCCTCTTCGAACTCCGCCTGCACTGCCGAAATCCGCTCTTTGATGCTTTTGACCCGTTCAATCAGCTTTTTCTCTGATTCCCAGCGAGCTGTCAGCTCCCCATCCTGGGCCTTCAGCTCGGCCAGTTGTTTTTCAATTTTTTCGAGTTGACGTTTGCTGGCTTCATCTGTTTCTTTTTTCAGAGCCTGCCGCTCAATCTCCATCTGCATAATCTTCCGGCGAATCGAATCCAGTTCGGACGGCAGCGAATCATTTTCAATCCGAAGCCGAGACGCCGCTTCATCAATTAGGTCGATTGCTTTATCCGGCAGGAAGCGGTCCTGGATATACCGATGAGACAAAGTCGCCGCCGCCACCAGCGCTGCATCCGTAATGCGCACGCCGTGGTGAGCATCGTACCGCTCTTTGAGACCGCGCAGAATCGCAATAGTCTCCTCCACGCTCGGCGGCTCCACCATTATCGGCTGGAAACGTCTTTCTAACGCCGCATCTTTTTCGATGTATTTGCGGTATTCATCGAGGGTCGTGGCACCAATGCATCGCAGTTCGCCGCGTGCCAGCGAAGGTTTGAGCAGATTGCCGGCATCGACCGCCCCTTCGGCTTTACCGGCGCCGACAATCGTATGCAGCTCATCAATAAACAGGATAATTTTCCCCTCGGAGTTGATGACTTCTTTGAGCACCGCCTTAAATCGGTCTTCAAACTCCCCGCGGAATTTTGTTCCCGCAATCAAAGCTCCCATATCCAAGGCAATAACCCGCTTGTCTTTCAGACTTGCGGGCACATCACCGGCCACAATCCGCTGAGCCAGCCCCTCGACAATTGCCGTTTTTCCCACGCCCGGCTCCCCAATCAGCACGGGGTTGTTCTTCGTGCGGCGATTCAGCACCTGCATACACCGGCGAATCTCCTTATCCCGTCCGATGACTGGATCAAGCTTTCCTTTGCGGGCCAGCTCCACTAAATCAATGCCGAAACGTTCCAGGGCCTGATATTTGCTTTCCGGATTGTCATCTGTTACTCTGGCGTCCCCTCGAATCTCTTTGAGTGCTTTTTCGATAGCATTCGTTGTAATGGAATTAACAGATAAAATTTCTTTGGCATCACTTTGGACTTCCGCCAGCGCAAGCAGCAGGTGTTCCGTACTGAGGTATTCATCTCCCATTTTGTCTGCTTTGTTTTGAGCATCAAGAATCACCTGCTGGAAGGCCGAATCCGGAAAAATCTGGCCTGAGACTTTGCCTCTCGGCAGACGGTTCATTTCGCTCTCGGTCATCTGGCGAATCCGTTCAATGCGGCTGCCAATCTTCTTAATAATCATAGAGGCCATTCCCTCTTCATCTGAAAGAAGTGCAGAAAGAAGATGCAGCGGCGATAGAACCGTATGGGAGCGCTCCATCGCTATTTGCTGGGCCGTTGCCAATGCTTCCTGGGCCTTTACGGTAAACTTGTCAAATTTCATAGGTTTCCCCTTTCCTTATTCTTTTGGCTGGAAATAGAAAGAGCAAACCTTGTGCCCAAAACCATATAATATGTAACTACAGTCAAATAAAGAAGTTAAAACCCAGACGCCCTCTGTCTCAATATGTCATTTTGGCAGAAAGCGAATAAAAACAAGGAGAAAAACACCCCCCGCGCACAAAAAAAGGGACTTGGCCGAAGTCCCTTTTGAAAAGAAAAAGAGAAAAAGGTTTATTTATTCTGCAAACGGGTTCGCATACACAGCTGCACCATTTCATCCAGTTGCCGGCCAATCCGTTCCAAATCCGCCGCTTTCACGGTTTCTTCAAGGGATTTTGCCTTCTCCGTGAAGACTGGAAAGCCCGCAAATCCGCCCAATCCCTTCAGGGCGTGCGCCTTGAAGGCCAGATCCTTCAAGTCTTTTTTCTCGAAGGCCTTGCGCATTTCCTCGATTTTCGCCGGCAGATTTTCAACAAAGGTTTCGACCGCCTTCTGATAATCGGGGTCGCCTTCCAAAAAAGACAGGATTTCTTCGCCCGATTCGGCGGCTTGAATCTGCTTTTCCTGAGCCAGCAGCCGCCAGACCTTACGCTGGAGGCGCTGCCCATTGACAGGTTTGCTCAGGCAGTCATTGCAGCCCGCCTCAAGGGCCTTTAAATCGTCACCTCTCTGGCCGGAAGCTGTCATGGCCAGAATCGGCGTTTTTTGATTGAGAGAATGACTCCGAATCTGCTGGATCGCTGCAAAGCCATCCATCAACGGCATTTGCAAATCCATCAGAATTAAATCAAATCTTTCCTGCCGGCAGATTTCGACCGCCTCCTGGCCGTTTGTCCCATGTTTGCAGAGATAGCCCATCTTTTTCAGCAGCACTTCGAGCAGAGCCCGATTTTCCTGAACATCATCTACCAAAAGGACGCGGATAGTATCCTGAGAATTCCTGTCCCCGTTGGTTTCCTTCTTAGTCGGCTCCTTCTCCGCTGGAGAGGGTTTTGGCGCGGCTTGGGACATTGCATCGGAGAGCGCAAAAGAAAAACAGGTTCGCCCTTTTTCCGAAGAGGTCATCTCCAGCTGGCCGCCCAGCAATCGAATGAAGTTGGCACTCAGCCGAAGCGGCATTGCAATCTCTGCCAGCTGTTCATCCTGTCCCCACGTACTGCTTGACGCTTTGGGATCCAGAATTGCTCGAATCTTGCCAGGATCGAGGACGACACCGCTATCTTCCACTGAAATGGCTACATGCCCGTCTTCGTTTTGGACCCGGACGGTGACCGACCCCTGGCAAGTTCGAACAAAGGCCTGTTCCATTAAGGCATTTAAGGCCTGATCCATCTTGAGTTGATCTGTTGTCAAACTCTGCGGCACATCCTCATCCACTTCCAGTGTGAGCAGAACCCCCTGCTGCTCGGCTCGGAGGCGATAATTCTCCAGCACCTTTTGAAAGAAACTCCGAATCTCAACTGAAGCATTCATCGTACTCATTCCGACACTCCTGCAACAATTTCACATCCTGCCGCCTGCAGAAAACCCGTAGAGAATTCGACATTTTTGCCTTCGGTCTTAATTGGTTTTTCGGCTTCTTTTCCGCCTAATTGCATCGGCTATGGCTTCTTTGAAGTCTCATAAAAAGGCATTTTTCAACATCTGATGAACGTCTATGTTGTTTTTGGAAAGTACTTTGGCTATACTGCCGATAAGCAAATAGATTCCGGGCATTTTTATTAAACTTATTTGTTCGTTTGAAAGGACTTATCATGCTTTTATTATTATTCATTCGAGGACTGTTTTTAATCACAGCCACGGCCTTTTTGCTGATTGGTCTGAATAACAGTGCACGAAGCGAAAAGGACATTTATGTTTTTATCGCTGGTCTGGTTGTGACAATTCTGGCAATTCTGGTTGAGTGGCTGACCCCCAAAAAGACCCTCTCGGCGCTGGCGGGCATCTTTTTCGGGCTGCTGGTAGGAATGCTCATCAGCTGGGCAATGTCCGGCGTGCTCGAAATGCTGAACTTGCTTTTTTTCAAAATGGAACCCGATACCCTGCAGATCGTAACTTGGCTGATGGGTGCCTGCATCTGTTATCTGACAATCAGTTTGGTGATTCGCACCAAAGACGATGTCCGATTCGTGATTCCTTATGTCGAGTTTTCGCGGCAGACCAAAGGGCTTCGCCCGCTGGTTCTTGATACATCTGTAATTATCGACGGCCGGATTGCCGATATTGCCGAAACGAAACTTTTTGATGCTCCGCTGATTGTTCCCCGGTTTGTCCTCAACGAACTTCAGCTGATTGCTGATTCTCCTGATAAGATTAAGCGCAATCGAGGCCGGCGCGGCTTAGACATGCTCAACAAGCTTCAGAACAGCCCTATTGTGGAAGTAAAAATTGACGATACCCCGCCTCCTGGAATAGAAGAAAACGCCGGCGTGGACCAGAAACTGATCGCCTTCACCAAAAATTGCGACGGCCGGCTGGTTACCAATGACTTCAACCTCAATAAAGTTGCCACGCTCCGCGGAGTGGATGTGATTAACATCAACGACCTGGCGAATGCCCTTAAGACGGTCACCCTGCCCGGCGAAACCATGCGGGTTAAAATTATCCGGCTTGGTGAAGAACCCCATCAAGGGGTGGGGTATCTCGACGACGGCACCATGGTTGTTGTCGAAGGCGCCAATACAAAAATCGGACAGGCAATTTCCTTTACGGTCACCAGTTCCCTGCAGACCTCTGCCGGCCGAATGATTTTCGGAAAGTATGAAAACGGCGCAGTCCCCGCCGTCTCCGGATAATCCTGGTGGACAACGCTCAGACGTGATAGACAGGAAGAAAAGGACTTTTCAGTTCGACGATGTTCCCAACCGGACAGGCACAGACTCTCTCAAATGGGCGCGCTACGCCGGTCGTGATGTCCTGCCTTTATGGGTGGCGGATATGGATTTTCCTGCTCCGCCGGCCGTGGTGGAGGCCCTTCGAAAACGCGTTGACCACGGCATCTTCGGGTATGCCGTCGCCTTGCCGGAAACCTACGAAGCAGTCTGCGGCTGGTTTGAAAAACGGTACGGCTGGCCGATTCAGAAGGAATGGATTGTCTGGCTGCCGGGGTTGGTCTGCGGGCTGCATATCGTCTGCCGTGCCTTTGCGGAAGCCGGCGAACAGGCAGCCGTGCTGACACCGGTCTATCCTCCTTTTCTGAGTGCACCGATTCTTTCAGGACGAGCGGTTTTGCCATGTCCGCTTCAGAAGACAGGCGGCTCCTATGAAATCGACTTCGAGCGGCTTGAGCAGTCTGTGAACAGCCGCACACCGATTCTTCTTTTCTGTCATCCTCACAATCCGGTCGGACGCGTCTGGACACATGATGAACTTATGCGGCTGGCAGAGCTGTGTCTGCGAAAGAATCTGCTGTTGTGTTCGGATGAAATTCATGCAGACCTTGTGCTGGAACCGGGCTGCCGACATATTCCGGCCGCTTCCCTCTCATCGGAAATAGCCCGCCGGAGCATTACCATGGCCTCCCCCAGTAAAACCTTTAACCTTCCCGGGCTGAATTGCGCTTTTGCTGTCATCCCCAATGCTTCCTTGAGAAATCGCTTTCTTCATACTCTTCGGGGCATTGTTCCGCACGTCGGGCCGCTTGGTTATGCGGCCTGCACCGCTGCCTATTGCGAAGGAGCCGACTGGCTCGAGGCCCTGCTCGATTATTTACGAGGCAACCGCGACCTCCTTTGTCAAACCATCAATGCCCTCCCCGGGCTGTCGGTACAGCCGCCGCAAGCCACCTATCTGGCGTGGATAGACTGCCGAGGGCTGGGACTGTCCGACCCGGCCGGCTTTTTTGAAGAGGCCGGTGTGGGCTTATCCGACGGAGCCGAATTTGAAGGGTCAGGATATGTACGGCTTAATTTTGCCTGCCCCAAAAGTCGTCTGCAGGAAGCGCTTCGAAGAATGCATAAAGCCCTGTCAAACCATACGTTCTGAAGACTGCCATCTGTTTGGGCTCGCAGACATCCTTCCGCCAAAGAAGGGGGAGGAAGGGGATGATTCAGCAGGACCAATAAGTTCACACATCGTGAAAATTTAAAATCCCACAAAAAGTTTGACATGTTTGGTTTTGGAGTTTATAGTTCTTTACAGTTCAAATCCGTAAATAGGAGTTGTTTAACGTACAGCCGTAGGAAGGAGAGCGGATGCAGGTGCTTCAGACACAGCGGCTTCGCAAGGAATTCGGCCCCTTAGTAGCCGTCCAGGATGTTTCGTTCAGTGTGGAGCAGGGGCAGGTTATGGGGCTGATCGGCCCCAATGGTGCTGGAAAAACGACCTTGCTGAGGATGCTGGCAACCCTCCTGCCGCCAACAGACGGAACAGCCGTCATTTGCGGAGCTGATCTCTACCGTCAGCCGCTGGAGATTCGCAAACGAATCGGCTATCTTCCAGACTTTTTTAATCTTTATAACGATTTGACTGTCTTCGAATGTCTTGATTTTTCAGCCCGTGCTTACGGCGTACCGGAAAAGAAGATTGCCGACAGAATCGATCGCGTTCTTGAATGCGTGGATCTGACGGACAAAAAAGACATCTTGTGCCGGCACCTGTCTCGCGGAATGGTTCAAAGAATTGGCCTGGCCTTTCTGATGGTCCACGACCCGGACCTTTATCTGCTGGATGAACCGGCCTCCGGTCTGGACCCGATTGCCCGCATCAGTCTGCGCAATATTCTCAAACGGCTCAGCGGCGAAGGTAAAACAGTCCTGATTTCCTCTCATGTTCTGTCAGAATTGTCTGATTTCTGCACGCACATTGCGATTATGGATAGTGGGGTCATCAAGAAATTCGGCTCTGTTGAACAAATTCAGACCATGCTTAACCCCGAACGAATCGTCCGGGTGGTGGTTCTGGATGAGCCCCAAAAAGCCGTCTCCCTGCTCCAATCCTTTCCTGATGCCGTCCTCAAAGATTGCAGCGGAAATACCCTTCGTCTGACATTTACCAAAGGTCCTGAAACCATTGCCCGACTGAACGCCTTGCTGGTCAGCGAAGGTGTCCAAGTTATCGAATTGACGGAAGAGAAAAAAGATCTCGAGGATTTGTTTGTGGCGATTTCCTCGGAAGAGGAATCTTTGCCCCATTCCTTTGCCAATGCAGGGAGTTGATATGGCCAACCCGCTTATCCGAAGATACCAATATCCCCTTCTGCGTCCGCCGCAGGTCTGGATTTACGGCATCATTTACCTCTCTGCAGTTGCCTTAATCCTGATTGTCAATTTGATGTTTTTTGCCAAAAAAACAATCCTGGTAAATGAGGAACCGTGGAAGCTATTCAGGAACCTGCATATTCAGTTTGCTATATTCCAGTTTATCCTTTTATGGATACTGGCTCCCTATAACGTTTCGACGGTGATTTCCGGTGAGATGCTTCAGAAGTCTTACGATTTTACCCGTCTTCTTCCGCTGTCCGCCCGACAGAAAATAGCAGGAATAGTGATGGGACGAAATCTGGTTATTTTTTCCATGGCCGCCGTAAATTTTCTGTTCTTCCTGGCTTTCGGATTGGCTGGTCAATTATCCCTGCCTATTTTGGCAGAGTGGGTGCTTTTTTTGCTATCGATATCCCTGCTGCTCTGTTTGCTGGCCCTGCTGATGTCCATGCATCCCACTAAGAAACGAGGCAATTTCTTTGTTCCGATGCTGGCATTGATTTTTTGCTTTGGGTTTCCCTACTTCTTAATTGTATTGCATGAGTCATTTGAGGGGAAAACTGCAAATATTCTTTTTTATTGCTGGCAAATTCCCTCGCTGCTTCTGATTAGCGGCTTTGCCCTTTATTTTGCAGGGTGGGCTTTCCTCGGCGGGCTTCGCTGGTTTACTAAAGAATATGATCCCTTGTTTTCCCCGCTGGGCGCTATTGTTTTTCTTGTGCTCTATCTGGTCCTGGTGCTGGGACTGTTTTATCCCTATTTCTTGTCCCAGCGAAGTATGGAAAGTTATCCAGAGAGAATCTTCTTCGGATTCTGGATATTGGGACTGATTGCTGTCGGACTGCTTCCCCTCGGAGCCCGAAAAACATATGAAAAGTATCTTGAAATGTCACGTTTGTGCCCGCCTTCGAAACTGTCTGTCTGCTGGCTCTTGCGGCGGTCGAATCTAACGCTGGCTGCGGTTCTTTATCTTCTCTGGGTTTGTTTTTGTTCGTATGCCTGCTGGTTCGGTCCTATTCCCATTTCGCTGTTTCTGGTCTTTGCCGCTGTCATGGGCACTTTTTTCTGTGTGTTGATTTTGCTCTTCGAGACATCTATTACATTAAGCCCAGGTTATCCAAAGTTGGGTTATTTGACGGGTTTTCTGTTTATTCTGTATCTCTTTCTGCCTTATATTCTTGCCGCTCTCTTCGAGATAGATTTTTTGACGGCGTTCAGCCCCTTAGGGTACTTCAATTATGCTTATGAGCACTATCAAGAAGGAATGCCGGTCAGCCCTGCCATTTTGAATATTTTTTTCTGTCTGATGCCGGGCAGACTGGTTTTACTCCGCTATTCTCAAATCGTTGCGATGAGAAAGGGTTTATCCAGCGATTCCCCGCTGACCGTTGCAGCCTCATAACCCCAGCAGCAGACGAGCAATCCTTTCGGAGGCATTCAAGCCGCTCCGCGAACGAGCCGCTTCTGCCATTTTCTCCAGCCGTCCCGAATCTCCCATCAGTTCAAAAAGTACCTGCTGCAATGCCTGTGTTGTGTCGGCTGGATGGGCCGGATTATCCTCGACAATCACGGCCGCCCCCCTCTCGACAAGGGGCTGTGCATTCAAAAACTGATGGCGGTCTTTATGATAGGGATACGGCAGACAAATCGCCGGCACCCCCGCCGCCGCATACTCCGCTACACTCACCGCCCCTGCTCTGCCGATGACCAGCGAAGAGGTCCTCAAAAGAGCCGGCATCTGGTGACAATAGTCAAGAACATGGTAAGCAATGGCCGAGTCGGCTGTCTGGGAGCGGACCCATTCAAAATGGGCTGTTCCGGTCAGGTGGACAATCTGCCAATGCTCCGCAAACGGCTCCAGCGAGGGAAGAATTTCGAGAATGGCCTGATTGATGCTCCTGGAACCGCTGGAGGCGCCCGTGATCAGGAGAATCTTTTTCTTTGCATCCAGCCCATACTGCGAGCGAATATCGCCGACCGGCTTATTGAACTCTTTCCGCAAGGGGCAGCCGACCACCTCGACTCGGTCAGCAAACCGCCCAAAATAAGGCCGCGTTTGTTCAAACTGAACCAAAATTCGGCTGGCATATCGGGCCATAAGCCGATTGGCCTTGCCAGGCACACTATCCACGTTGATCAGAAAAACGGGAATATGCAGCGAATGGGCGGCCGCAACCACAGGGGCCGAGACAAATCCTCCCGTTCCGACTACCACAGAAGAAGAGGGATCATATCGAAGAATTTCCTTTGCAAAATAATAACTTTTGAGAAACTGGGCCAAGAACCGGACCATCTTAAGGGGCGATTTGGAGAATCCTTCTGCCGGCAACGGCAGAAAATCAAAGCCGGAAGGACCGAGGATTTTGGCATCAATTTCCCGGCTGCTGCAGAAAAACGCAATCTCCACACGAGGCCCTTGCTCCTGAAGCCATTCCGCAACTGCCAGCGCCGGGTATAGATGGCCCCCTGTCCCTCCGCCGGCAAAAAAGATTTGCTTAACTTCCTGCCGGCTCACCCTTGCAAAACCTCCACCGATTCTGGAGATTGCATTGCAATATTCAGCAGAATCCCTGTTGCCGCAGCCGTCAAAAGGAGACTGGAACCGCCGGCACTGACAAACGGCAGAGGAATCCCCTTTGTTGGAAGCACGACTGTTACGACGCCGATATTGACGGCGGCCTGAATCCCTATTGAAAAAACAATCCCCGCCGAAAGCAGTTTGCCGAAACGGTCCGGACATCGCAAAACAACGCGAATTCCAAACACTAAAAACAAGGTAAACAGCAGCAGCACCCACAGGGCACCAATAAAGCCCATCTCTTCAGCAATGACGGCAAAAATGAAATCTGTTGTATCCTCAGGCAGATGACCGTACTTAAAGACTCCCCGACCCAAACCAGTCCCCCAAAGCCCCCCCACACTGATGGCCTTCAGTGATTGCTGGGCCTGATAAGGCAAGCCCTCCTGATCTAATAGAAAAGAAAAAAAACGCTTTATTCGGTTCAGCCGCGTCGGTGAAAGCATCACTGCCGCTATAAAGCCCGGTACAGCAACGATAAGCGGCGTCAGCAAGTGCCACCAGCGTGCCCCTCCAATCCACAAGAGGAGAAAGGTAAGCAGAGCGATGAACAGTCCCGTCCCGAAATCCTCGATTACAATCAGGCCAACTGCTAATCCGACAATACAACATACAGGGATAAATCGCCTCTTGAAATCCTGAATTTGTTCACCAACTTTGTCCAAATAGGCGGCCACAAACAGAATCATCACCCATTTGGTCAATTCCGACGGCTGAAAACTCAAATACATCGGCCCCGGCATCAGGTCCAGCCACCGCTTCGACTGGTTTCGTTCTTCCCCAAAAATCAGCACAGCTGCCAGACTTATAAAACTAAAAATCACAAGATAAAAGGTGGGCGATTTCAGCAAGGGCCCCTGAAGCCGGAACAGTCGATAATCCACCCGTTTCATCAGCAGCAAGATGCCGACCGCCAGGGGAAAAAAGACAATTTGTTTGAACATCGGTGTTTCATAAAACCTCAACCGAGCGGCGTCAGGAGCAAGAGTGGCCCCTGCCGAATATACAAAAACCGTCCCAGTGGCCATCAGCAGCAGCACCACCATCTCAATGGCAAAATCACCGGCAGAAGAGACGGGTTCTGCCGCGCGCTCATAAAACCGGATATTTTGGCACTCTGTTTTCATTTCTTCGCCGAAAAATCTATATCTTTTTCGTCAACTAATGTATTTTCCAGTTAGAAAACTTCAACAGCAAATAAAAAAAAACCATAACGGCAGTTCACAACATAGCCGTGCTTCAATATACCAAAAACAGTCTGGGCAGAAATTCTTTAATGGGAGATGACACTGGAAATGCGGAAGACCGGCAGCAGGAGAGCTATGGCTAAGGTCCCAATCACCGCTCCCATAATGACAATCATCAGCGGCTCAATCAGGGAGGTGGTTGTGCGGATGGAATTCTGGAGTTTCTTTTCGAGAAAGATAGAAATCTTATCGCAGACTTGTCCGAGCTGGCCGGATTTTTCACCGGCGCGAAGCATTTGAATAATACTGGATGCAATCAATCTGTTATAAGGCGACAACATCAATGCATCCGACAGCTGATAGCCGTCCCGGATTTTACGGTCGGCTGATTCCCATAGACACTGAAAATAATAATTGCCGCAAGAACACTTCATTACATCGAGGGCGTCGAGCAGATTTACGCCGGTATTGACCATCGTAGCCAGGATGCGCATGGAACGGGTCAGCACGGTATCCACAAACATCCCGCCCAAAATGGGGGTGTGAACTTTCAGCCAATCGATCGTTTTACGGCCGGTTACCGTCTGTTTCCAGGCCGAAAGGGCAAACCCGCCGACAATCAGCAGCGTTGAAGCCGCCGCCAGAAAGACTGGATCACCCAGCAGAGCGCTGAAATCCACAAGCACCTGCGTCAATTTCGGCAGCGATGTCCCGCGGGCCTCATAAATCCGTGTGAACCTCGGCAGCACAAAAAACATCAGGGAGCCGGTGGCGGCAACAGCCATCAGCAGCATCACAATCGGATAAATCATGGCGCTTTTAACCTGTTTGCGCGTTTCTGCATCCGCATCCAGATAGCCGCTGAGGACCTGAAGCATTTCGGCCATCTTGCCGGATGCTTCTGAGGCCTTGACCATGCTGATAAACATCGAACTGAAAATCTTCGGATAATTGGACAGCGCTGCGGAAAAACTCTCACCATTTTTAAGACGCTCGGCCAAATCCAGTGTTACTTCTCTGAATACGGGCGGGCGCATCTGGTCCGCAATGGCCTCGACAGCATCGCTGAGCACAACGCCGCTGTCGAGCATTACGGACAGCTGGGTGGTAAACAAAATCAAATCGGCCTGCTTAACCCGTGCCCCGGAGAGCATCTGCTTCTGAGAAGAAGCCAGGCCGGCGCGCGGTTTGGGAGAGGCCGGACGGCTGTTCGAGTATGTTCGCGGAAAGGAAGTTTTGACAGGAGTCGGCATCGGCTTTACTCCTCCATCACCACATTGGCCACACGCAGGATTTCATCAATCGTGGTAATGCCGGCAGCTGCTTTTTCGATTCCATCCAGGTGCAGCGGCTTCATCCCGTTTTCAACTGCGGCTGCACGCAATTGTTTGAGGGTAGCCCCTTGGGTAATCATCTCCAGAATCTGATCATCGGGAACAAATAATTCATGAACAGCGATTCGGCCGATATAACCGGTATTCCGG
>Ga0255347_1004313_pt1 | contig 17338 bp, 16 predicted proteins | sample wastewater_treat_2_FD_192479 | JGI IMG/M metagenome (GOLD analysis project Ga0255347, IMG submission 192479) | Wastewater microbial communities from Lulu Island WWTP, Vancouver, Canada - plant24 | ecosystem: Engineered > WWTP > Wastewater > Unclassified | place: Canada: Vancouver, British...
TTCGGGTGCATAATATTGCCGGTTTTTAGCTCCTTTTCCTGAATTTCCGGCAATTATATCACATATAAATACGTTAATCAAGTAATAATATCAATATGTTAAATGTTTTTCAGGGACGACTATTTAACATAATGTTTAACACAAACCCTCTGAAAGAACATTTCTGATATATTTCAATATTTCTGGGTGGTTGAGTGGTATATCATCAATTTCTTTACGTATATTTCTTGTATCCATCTCGAATTGATGGTTATTATTTCTGTAGGTGATAAGGAAATCGATGTCACAGTTACCGGCGATAAGAATAACTAAAGTGCTGACGATATCTCCGAGAGGCTGTCTGTCTATATGATTCAACTGGAAAGTGACTTTGAGATTTGTCCCTTTTCCTTTTGTAGAATCCAGATGAAGTGAGCCTCCGGCTCTGTCGGCTGCGTCAGAGAGAAGAGGCAGTCCCAATCCTACACGACGGACTTTTTTGGTTGTATAAAAGGGATCAAGAGCATTCCGGATTTCTTCCTGAGTCATGCCGGTTCCGTCATCGTTGATTTCTATGGAGAGCAAATTTTGTTGTTGATCTTCGATAATAATAATTTCTACAACCGTAGCGCCGGCGCGAACAGAGTTTTCGGCAATATCCAAAATATGTGCAGCAAGTTCCAGCATAAGATTACTCCATCACGTAACGGCCATTTTGGCGGGCGAAAGCCAGCTTCAGTTCTGCCAGTGTCGGTTCGGCCATTACGATTTTTGACATCGTTGTACCGATGTCTTTTAAAAAGTGGGCATCGGATGACATGATCAAGGAGTAGTGGCTCAGTTCTCTGTATCGATCTCTGGCTTTCTGGTATCCCGTCATAGGCGTTATTTCCAGCGCATCAAAAACGATGCTTTCGTGGATGAAACCTAACTGACTAAGCACACTGAAGCTTGCTCTGTCAATATGAGAAGCAATGGCTAAACCGTTTTGTTTGTGCACGAAATCTAATAAATCGTTGATTGAAACATCGGTCGCCCCGATTAACAATTTGTCGCTTAAACCTTCAACTTCTCCGTTTTCATTTACAATGGCCTGAACGCCGAAGCGTCCTTCATCATTTTGTCCCGGCAGGTGCTGGTCAATAAATTTCTGAAGTTCAGCGAGGTTGTCCAGGTCGTCAAATAGAGAGATAAAGTGGACTTCTTCACTGGTAGTGATTTCCATTCCGGGCAATACTTTGATATTTTTACCCTGTGAGGCTTTGAGCACATAGGGAGCATTTTCGGAAGCGTTGTGATCACAGACGGCAATAAGATCAAGACCAACTGAACACGCTTTTTCAATAATCGCTCTGGGATGCATATCCAATTCAGCACAAGGGGAAAGGCATGTGTGAATATGAAGATCACAATTAAAAACTTGCATAGTTCAAAAAGGATTCAAGTTTCAAGCGATTGTACGCGGCAGAAATTTTGAGAAATATTTCTACTATTTCAATGAATTCAGTAAATTATATACTTTCCCGGACAGTTCAAATGCCGGCAGTTCGGAAGTGAGAATGATAATATTCTCCTTAAGGGCTTTTTCCAGCGTGTCTTTGGCCGGTTCGCTGGAATTGACCAGAATGATTGCGGCGAGGTCTTTTAACGTGGCCACGGCAACTATATTTTGATGGACCTGTCGTGTTATCCAGATATCTCCCTCGTGGGAGTTGGCCATGACATCGCTCAAGAGATCTCCGGTGTAGCCTCCGGCAGCCTTGTTTTTCAATTTGTCCGATCCAGATATTACTCGAAGATTTAATTCCTTAACAATTGTTTCGATTTCCATAGAGGTTTCCTTTTATGAAACAGGGCGTAAGATCATCATTTTTAAAAAAGTGCCTCGATCAACTTCCGATATGATGTCAAATTGATCCGCATAGGACTTGATATTATATAAACCCATACCGGCACCAAAACCCATTTCTCTTATGTGCTGATTGGCGGTAGAGTAGCCTTGCTCCATGGCCTGCTCAATATCAGGTATACCAGGTCCTTCGTCATTGACCTCAATCTCAACGGCAGTTGGTGTTACAGTGAGACGAATAACCCCTTTTTTAGCATAAGAGACGACGTTAATTTCGGCTTCATAAGAAACAATGGCGGATCGGCGAACCACATCGGGAGGCAGTCCGTTTTCTTTTAAAATGGACTTGATACGTGTGGAAACCGTACCGGCAGCATCAAAATTTCCACCTTCAACATCAAAGCTGTATTTTAATGAAGTGCTTTCAGATACGTTCACTGCCGGCTTCAACTTTTTCCAGACAGCCGACAATCCCTTTTGCGTAAAGACGACCGGCTGTTTCAAATAGAATATATTTGGTGGTTAAAATCGGAATATGAAGACTCTTGGCCAGTGAGATTGCCTCTGCCGGAGGTTTTTTCCCCCGGACCAGGATAATCGCGGCAATGTCCAGGACATTTGCTATCCTCACAACCTGAGTATTCGTCAGTCCGGTGAGGAGCATACTGCCGGCTTTGGCAAAAGCTAAAACGTCACTCATTAAGTCAGCGCCAAAAGCGGTTTTCACTTCGATGTCCAGTTTATCTTCACCAACGACAACATCTGCATTAAGAATTTCTTTAATTTCCCTTAACTTCAAGATTCACTCCTTGCGAAGAAATATCAGACTTGATGTATTTTAAATATCCAAAAACATTACTTTTCCCTATCATGCATGAGGCTTTAATGTCAATGAAATCATTTTATGTTTGGAGTTGCTTCTCAAATGAGACTCATACTTTTTTTAAGCAACCCACAATTCCCTGGCTGTATAAAATACCTGCGGTTTCGAATAAAATATATCTTGTGGTCAAAATTGGAATATGAAGCTCCTTTGCCATTTCAATTGCTTCTGTGGAGGGTTCTTTGCCACGGACCAGGATGATGGCAGCGATATTTCTGGTTGCCGCAGTTTTTACGACTTGAGAGTTGGTTAATCCAGTTAACAAAATACTGCCAGCTTTAGCAAATGCCATAACATCGCTCAGCAAATCAGCTCCAAATGCGGTGGATACTTCCATATCTAATTTTTCCTCACCGACAACGATGTTTGCATCTAATATTTCCTTGACTGCTTTAAGTTTCACAGGAAGACTCCTCAAAAGAAAAAATATTCATAACCGTTTTTCCCATATTGATCACGCAACAGGTTATTCAAAGTAAGTTTATAATATTCATCAGTAATCCGTGACGCGGCTACCTATCATATATATATTTATAGTGTCAATGAGATTATTTGTCTGATCATCAGGCCATCATTATGGGTTATGTTTGTGTTCGTTGTAACATTAAGCATTCCTTCAGAAAAACATGGTTTTATTAATCCTTGACATGCTTATGTTCAAGTGGTAATGAGCGCTCACTTTGGAACTTGTCGGGGCGTGGCGCAGTCTGGTAGCGTATCTGAATGGGGTTCAGAGGGCCGGTGGTTCAAATCCACTCGCCCCGACCAAATAAAAGTTAAAGGACGAATTGATGCATGGGTTTGTCCTACATGTATATATTATATTTCATGTATAAATATTGAATAAACCATTTTTTCAGTCTTTCACCTGTTCATCATCGAATTGACACATTTTTCTTGCATAAAAGGTGGTAATCAAATACATAGTGGAGCGGATTCAGCTTAAATACTTGATTTTAATGGTAATTATGCGAAACAATCTGCGTTGACAATCTCGTATTAAATGAATATAACGAGCCAAGAGCGAGAGTGGCGGAATTGGCAGACGCACTGGACTTAGGATCCAGCCCGCTCAAGCGGAATAGGGGTTCAACTCCCCTCTCTCGCACCATGATTAAAAGGTTTGTGGTCCCTAATCTAATAGTAAAGGAGATAACATAGTGAGTGAAGTCGTTGTTGAAATTGAGGATATAAGTTCAGTTAAGAAAAAGATGTCGTTGAAAGTTCCCTGGAATGAAATTCAGGATGAATTGGATTCAGTTTACCAGGTTATAGGGAAAAAAGCGAAAATTAAAGGCTTTAGGCCTGGAAAGGTTCCGCGCAAAATTTTGGAAACCTATTATGAAGCGCAGGCTAAGGAAGAGACAATAACTAATATTGTAAATAAATATTATTGGCAGACACTGGAAGATAAGGGAATAATAGCTGTTTCAAGGCCGGAAATTAGTCAGGAGGGCATCAAGGAAAATACCGATTTCACTTTTTCCGCTTCTTTTGAAACTGAGCCGGAATTTGAGCCTGATCACTATAAAGGTATGGAATTGGAAAAAGAGGCAATTCATATTTCAGAGGATGATGTACAAAAACGAATTGATGAAATCAGGCAAATGTTTGCGACGATAGAGGAAGTGAAGGAGGATCGTCCGGCGGTAAAAGGTGACTACGTCGTGATTGACTTTACCGGTACGCTCAATGGAGAATCTCATAAAGAATTAAATGCAAATGATCACTTTCTAGAGATCGGATCAGAAAAATTTGTTCCCGGTTTTGAAGACCAATTGATTGGTATCAAAAAAGGAGAAACAGGAGAAATTAAGGTGACGTTTCCATCTGACTATCATGATGGCCGGTTTGCCGGACAGGAGGTCATTTTCAATGTCAGTGTAAAAAGTATTCGGGAAAAGAAACTTCCTGAGAATAATGATGATCTTATAAAAAACTTTGATAAATATGATTCTTTTGAAGATTTTAGAGAGGATATTCGTAAGACTTTGGGTGAAAAAGCTCAAATAGCCGCGGACACGGCTATGCAAGATAGCATCACTGAAAAACTCATTAAGGCGAATGAATTTGAAGTTCCTCAGACGATGATTGATAGACAGATATATTTTATGCTGGCCGATACCCAAAGGAGAATGGTATCAGCTGGTATTGATGAGGATAGTGCTATTGATTTTAGCCTGAAAATGCGTGATAAATATAAAATAAATGCCGAAAATATCGTCAGGTCTTTTCTAATATTGAAAAGAATTGCTCAAAAAGAATCATTGGTTGTTGATAACGACGATATAGAAAAATACATTCGGGAGATGGCCCTTCAGAACGGGCGGGATTACGAAGCTGTAAAAGAAATGTATGCTAGTGAAGAGAGGCGGGAATATATTAAAATTGAATTGATTCAAAAAAAGGTATTTGACTTTATCCAGCAGAATGCAAATATTAAAACCGTTGAAAAAAGTGCAAATGTGGAGGCCTAATAGTGACGTTGATACCCATCGTAGTTGAACAGGACGGACGTGGCGAACGGGCATATGATATTTATTCCCGTCTGTTGAAGGACCGTATCATATTTTTGGGGACGGCGATTGATGACCACGTCGCCAATTTGGTGGTTGCCCAAATGTTGTATCTTGAAGCCGAGGATCCGGATAAAGAAATATTTTTTTATTTGAATTCTCCAGGTGGAAGTGTCAGTGCCGGAATGGCTATTTATGATACGATGCAATATATTAAACCTCCAATATCTACTGTGTGCATGGGGCAATCGGCGAGTATGGCTGCTGTGCTTTTGGCTGCTGGGGCTAAGAAAAAGAGATTTGCGTTACCCCATTCCAGGATTTTGATTCATCAACCTCTAGGGGGTGTTCAGGGGCAGGCAACTGATATTGACATTCAGGCCAAAGAAATATTAAGGTTAAAAGATGAACTGAACAAAATTCTGGCTGATTTGACAGGTCAGCCCTTGGCCAAAATTGAGAACGATACGGAGCGTGATTATTATATGACAAGCTCAGATGCTAAAGAATATGGTTTAATTGATGAAATCATCATCAGAAAGCCGGAAGCTTCAGCTAAAAGCTAAGGAGAAAAAAGTGATTAAAAAAGGTAAGAACAACAGAATGGATGACGGGATGCTTTTTTGTTCATTTTGCGGAAAGATGCAAAGTGAAGTTCGGAAGCTGGTCGCCGGCCCGACGGCTTATATCTGTGATGAATGTATTGAACTTTGCCGTTTTATTGTTGAAGAGGAAGAGGAGAAACTGGTAGAAAAGGACCCTCAAAAGGGCTTACCTTATCCGAAAGAGATAAAGAAGTTTTTGGATCAATATGTCATTGGTCAAGAAAAAACGAAAAAGATTTTATCCGTTGCCGTATATAATCATTATAAAAGACTGTTTTCCCGGGCGGATTCGGATGGGGTGGAAATTCAAAAAAGCAATGTTTTGTTGATCGGCCCCACGGGATCCGGTAAGACGTTGCTGGCAAAAACTCTGGCGAAATTTCTCAATGTGCCTTTTACCATTGCTGATGCAACAACATTGACTGAAGCGGGGTATGTTGGCGAAGATGTGGAAAACATTATTCTGAGTTTATTGCAGAATGCCGATTATGATGTCGCGCGGGCGTCAAAAGGCATTGTTTACATCGATGAGATCGATAAAATTGCTAGAAAATCTGGGCATCCGTCCATTACCAGAGATGTTTCCGGTGAAGGGGTGCAGCAGGCTCTTTTAAAAATTATGGAAGGAACGATGGCCAATATTCCGCCTAAAGGAGGCCGTAAGCATCCTCAACAGGAATTTATCCAGATTGACACGAACAATATTTTGTTTATCTGTGGGGGGGCTTTCAATGATTTGGACAGTATCATCGCGAAGCGATTGGGAGTGAATGCGATGGGGTTTGGCGCAGACATCAAAAGCAAAAAAGAAAAAAGAATAGGAGAACTGCTGGCCGAGGTGAGATCGGAAGACTTGTTGAAGTTCGGGTTAATTCCTGAATTTATTGGACGGTTGCCTGTCATTGCGACGCTGGATGAGTTGGATGAGGCGGCTTTAATCAGAATTCTGGTCGAACCGAAAGATGCTATCATTAAACAATACAAGAAATTATTTGCGTTGGAAAATGTTGCCCTAAAATTTACTGATGGAGCGCTGAAGGCTGTTGCCAATTTATCAACTGAAAGAAAATCAGGTGCGCGTGGATTACGCTCGATATTAGAAAATACTATGCTGGAAGTCATGTATGACATTCCTTCTCAAAACAACATTAAGGAATGTGTCATTAGTGAAGACGTCGTTTTAAATAATGAGAAACCAATTCTGATTTACGAGACAAAATCAGAGTCTGCATAAAGTAAGGATATAGGGTTCAATATGGTTGACGATAAGAAAGATAATGAACAGGACAGAACGGCTATCATCCCTCTGTTGCCGTTAAGAGATGTGGTGATGTTTCCACATATGATTGTTCCTCTTTTTGTGGGGCGTGAAAAATCAATTGCGGCTTTGGAGTCCGCAATGAAATATGAAAAAAATATTTTTATGGTTGCACAGAAAAATGCCAAAGATGATGACCCTAAAGAAGAGGATATTTATCATGTTGGCACGATCGGCATTATCATTCAACTTTTGCGATTGCCAGACGGGACGGTCAAGGTCCTGGTTGAGGGGAAAACGCGCGGCATGGTCACAGAATATCTTCCCAACAATGATTTTTTTCTTGTGAAGGTCAATAACATTGAAGACATTGACGATGGCAACGATGTGAAAAAACAGGCGTTAATGCGCAGCATCAAAGAATCCTTTGAGCTTTATCTCAAACTCAGTAAAAAAATTCACGTCGAAATGCTGGGAACCGTCGTGGCCATTGAGGACGCTTCAAAACTTGCAGACGTCGTCATTACTCATCTCAATGTGAAACTGGAAGATAAACAAAAAATCATCGGTATCTTTGATATCAGCGAAAGACTGGAAGCCATTTATTCTTTGATGCTCTCTGAAATAGAAATTTTGCAGGTGGAAGAAAAAATCAAGCGACGCGTTAAGAAACAGATGGAGAAAACGCAGAAAGACTATTATCTGAACGAACAGATGCGCGCGATTCAAAAAGAAATGGGTGAGAAAGATGACTTCCGTAACGAGATCAACGAACTGGAAAAGCGCCTGAAGCAGAAAAAAATGTCGGAAGAAGCCGTCAAGAAAGTCAAACAGGAAATTAAGAAACTGCAGATGATGACTCCGATGTCTGCGGAAGCCACCGTGGTCAGAAATTACATTGACTGGGTTTTAGAAATGCCCTGGTCGGAAAAAACAGAAAATAAATTTACATTGAAAGAATCCGAGGCGATTCTTGACGAAGATCATTTCGGATTGAAAAATGTCAAGGAACGCATCATTGAATACCTTGCCGTACAATCATTGGTAAAGAAAAATAAGGGCTCCATTCTATGTCTGGTTGGTCCTCCCGGTGTCGGAAAAACGTCTATTGCTAAATCTGTTGCCCGGGCGACTAACAGGAAATTTGCCCGTATTTCACTGGGCGGTGTTCATGATGAAGCGGAAATCCGCGGCCATCGCCGTACTTACATAGGAGCCATGCCCGGCAAGATTATTCAACTGCTTAAAAAAGCCGGATCCAACAACCCGGTGTTTTGCTTGGATGAAGTTGATAAGTTGAGTTCAGATTTCCGAGGCGATCCATCTGCAGCCTTACTGGAGGTTCTTGACCCCGAACAGAATGTTGCCTTTAATGATAATTATCTCGATCTGGATTATGACCTGTCGGAAATTATGTTCATCACTACAGCGAATGTGTTGCAGACGATACCGGCCCCTTTACAGGACAGAATGGAAGTGATTCGAATTGCCGGATACACCGAACCGGAGAAAATACAAATAGCGAATAAGTATCTGATCGCGAAGCAAATTGAAGCTAACGGCTTGATTAAAGAAAATATCGAATTCACCAAAGGTGCCCTGTTAAAAATCGTACGCCAATATACGCGTGAAGCGGGCGTGCGTAATCTGGACAGAGAAATCGCATCCATTTGCCGGAAAGTAGCTAAAGAAATAGTCAACAATGATTTCAAGAAAAAAGTCGTTGTCACATCCAAGTCCATACCCAAATACCTTGGGGTGGCAAAATATCATCATGGTGAAATAGAAGGAAAAGATAAAATTGGATTGACAGTGGGATTGGCTTGGACGGAGGTAGGCGGTGAACTTTTAGCCGTTGAAGCCTCGATTATGGAGGGTACTGGCAGAATGACCATGACGGGTAAACTGGGAGATGTCATGCAGGAATCTGCCCAGGCGGCGTTGAGCTATATCCGCTCCCGGGCAGAGCAGTTCGGCTTGCCAAAGAATTTCTATAAAAAAATTGATATCCATGTACATGTTCCGGAAGGAGCGATCCCTAAAGATGGGCCTTCTGCGGGGATTGCCATGGTTACGTCCATAGCTTCCGTACTGATGAAGAAAAAAGTTCGCGCTGATGTGGCGATGACCGGTGAGATTACCTTAAGAGGCAGGGTCCTTGCGATTGGAGGTGTCAAGGAAAAGATTCTTGCAGCTCATCGTGGAAATATCAAGACAGTCATGATTCCGAAAGATAACGAAAGAGATCTGGCGGAAGTTCCACAAAATGTGCAGAATGCCTTGAAGATTGTTTTTGTCGAGCATATCGATGAGGTGTTGAGGGTTGCTTTTGTTCCGGAAGATGATACTATCGGCGGCGCGATCATATCGGAGACGCCGGTGAGCTCTCAGGCCATGAATTGAAGATGAAATTTACGTTTTTTATATCTTGACAAGGAATTTCATTATTGCTAGAAGCCTCGCAGCGTTTTGGATGGCTTAGGGGCGGGTAGCTCAGCCGGGAGAGCGCCACGCTTACACCGTGGATGTCACAGGTTCGATCCCTGTCCCGCCTACCATAAATGCTGCATTGATTATTGAAAGAACGATTTTTTGGGGTCGTAGTTAAGTTGGTTATAACGCCGGCCTGTCACGCCGGAGGGCGTGGGTTCAAGTCCCATCGGCCCCGCCAGAAAATCTAGGGAGCCTGATCAGTAAAGGCTCCTTTTTTTATTTATAGCGCTGAAGCGAAAGAGTGAAAAGAAGCTTCTTTAAAACGTGATTCGGCTCAAATCCATTTTAGATTATACCTTGCTTTTTAAATTTAAGCTTTGCTATAAAAAAATCAAAAGGTTTAATGAATGAGAAAACGTTGAACCTAAACACGTTTTATAAGGGATGATGAAAGACCCTTAAGGCCTCTTGTACAGGCAGTGAAAAAATATCTGAAGATGATCGATTCCATCATCATGAATGCCAAGGATATGAACCGGGCCACACCGAAATATTTGCGCGGCTTATCATTCATGGAGAAAATCCTTTGAATATCACAAGAATTATTGCGAAGTTTTTTTTCTGGCGTCAGAAAACATATTTTAAAAAGGAAATTGAATCTATGTTGATAGAGGCGCATAAAAGTGGACTGATCGATGCTTCATCACGAGAAATGATTGAAAATATTTTGGAGTTTAGCCACACGCTGGTCCGTGAAATTATGATTCCGCGAACAGCGATTGTAGCCGTCAGCAGAGAAGATGAGACCGAAGAGATTATCAATGAAGCCATCGCTTCGGGACATACACGCTTACCTGTTTACAGAGACACGATTGATAACATCATAGGTATTTTGAATGTCAAGGATGTTCTGAAATTCTGGACAAAACAAATAACCAAAGAAGATATACTGGCTTCTCTGACAACTCCTTATTATATCCCCGAAACGAAAAATGCTCACCTGTTATTTTACGAATTAAAAGAAAATAAAAAACATATGGCGATCGTGATCGATGAGTACGGCGGAACAGCCGGCTTGATAACGCTGGAAGATATGCTGGAAGAAATTGTTGGAGAAATACGCGATGAACATGAAATCGATGCGAGCAATGAAGAGATTTTGCAATTGCCTGACGGATCTCTAATTTGCGATGGGCGAATAGAAATTGAAAAGATCGAGGAACGTCTGAAAATCGATTTAAAGAAGGGGAGATATGAGACACTCGCCGGTTTAATGCTTGACGCCATAAAAAGGATTCCGATTTCCGGAGAACAATATAGAATCGAGGGATTGGAAATAACCGTGGAAAATGCGGATGAACGCAGCATAAAAAAAGTAAAAATCAAGAAAATTGAAGTGTGAGTAAATTCCGTGAAGAATAACCAGCCTCATAAAAGTGAGCGCGAACATCTGATGCCGGGGGGGCTCAGTAAAAATATATTATTATCTGTTTTCAGTGGAATTTTATTGTTTCTTTCTTTTCCCAAGTATGGTTCTGGTATATTGGCTTGGATAGCTCTGATACCTCTTTTTTATACGTTAAAAAAAACGACAGAGGTTAAAAAAGGATTGCTGTTGGGTTTCATTACCGCCCTGGTCAGTTATATAGGATTACTGTATTGGATTGCCTATGTGACTGTGAATTATGGTCATCTGCCATTGTATGTCGGCATGATCCTGATGTTGCTTCTCGCCAGCTATTTGAGTCTTTATGTCGCCCTGTTTTCCGGATGTGTAGTGTATCTACAGAAAATTATTCCTGTTTATCTGAGTGCGCCTGTTCTCTGGGTTTGCTTCGAATATGGTAAATCAATTATTATCACAGGATTCCCCTGGGAAAATCTAGGTTATTCTCAATACTCGAATTTATACATTATTCAGATTGCCGATGTAACCGGTGTATGGGGAATATCCTTCCTGATTATTCTGGTGAATGCTACTTTATTGGAAATAATGACGAACCAATCAAAGAAAAAATATATTTTGGCCGGTGTTGTTTTTTCTTTTTTGGTGGCAATATTTATTTACGGTTTTTATCGGGTTGATCAGGTGAGGAAAATAGTAAATGATTTGCCGGAAACAGAGGTATCTCTTATTCAGGGGAATGTGGAACAGGCGGTGAAATGGAACGAAAATTATCAGAGAGAAACATTGGCCAGGTATGAACGTCTTTCTCTGGAGAAATCACCCGGCAACAACAGCTTGATAGTATGGCCGGAAACGGCTGCCCCTTTCAGATTTCAAGATTTAAACTATCTGCATGACCAAATTGTAAATTTGGCATTTAAAACTAAAAGTTGGTTATTATTTGGTTCTATCAGTCGCTCGGAGGATGACCATTTCAACAGTGCCTATTTGCTTTCACCCGCCGGTGAAGTTAGAGGGAAATATGATAAAGTGCATCTGGTGCCCTACGGCGAGTATGTTCCGTTGCGGAAATTCATGCCTTTTGTGAGAGGACTTACCGCGGGAATCGGTGATTTTAGAGCAGGTCCCAACTTTTATCCTTTATCGATCGATGATAAAAAAATAGGGGTTCTTATCTGCTATGAAGCCATTTTGTCTCATGCGGTTCGAACTTATAAAGGTTATTCAGCTGAATTACTGGTAAACATAACCAATGACGCGTGGTTTGGCGCGACTTCAGCCCCCTATCAGCATTTTTCCATGACTGTTTTGAGGGCGGTTGAAACACGGCTATATTTAATCAGAGCCGCGAATACCGGTATTTCAGGAATCATTGATCCGACGGGCAGAATCATAGCCCAAACGGACATATTTCAGGAAGATGTGTTGAAAGGTTATATTAAATTCGTTAAAATACCAACGATATATGACGAATGCGGGGATATTATTGTTCTGCTTTGTTTTGCTTTAATGTTCTTCTATTTTATGTTTAACTTTACGCGAAGGAGTGCAGCATGTCGATAGAAAATTTGCAAGAAACGGTAAACGACTTAAGGAAAAGAATATGTCATATCGGGGACTGTCTTTGACATCCCGGAGATGAGATTGAAAATTAAAGACCTGGAAGAGTTATCTTTAAAAGAAGATTTTTGGAATGATCAGGACAAGGCTCGAGATATTTTACGGAGAAAAACAAAGATTGCTGAAAAAGTGGATCAATGGGATAGGTTTAATAAAGAAATCAGTGATATTGAAAATCTGGCGGACATGGCTCTTGCGGAGAAAGATGACCATGTTCTGCGGGACATAAGTTCTGAATTGGAAAAATTGAATCTTGCCGTTTCCCAAGAAGAACTGAAAATGATGCTCAAGGACGAGCAGGATGCCATGAATGCCATTGTTTCTATCCATGCAGGAGCCGGAGGAACCGAAGCTCAGGATTGGACAGAAATATTATTACGTATGTATTTGCGCTGGGCGGAAAAAAGAAAATTCGCAACGAAGATTATCGATCTTCTCCCCGGAGAAGAAGCCGGCGTTAAAAGTGTTTCCTTTACGCTGGAGGGAGAGTACGCCTACGGGTATGCCAAGGCGGAAATCGGGATTCACCGGTTAGTACGTATTTCTCCGTTTGATGCAGGCGCCAGGCGCCACACATCTTTTGCCTCTGTTTTTGTTTATCCAGAAGTTGACGACGACATAAAGATTGAAATAAACGAAGATGAGTTGCGCATCGACACTTTTCGTGCGGGAGGAAAGGGAGGCCAGCATGTAAACAAAACCGATTCGGCCGTGCGGATCACTCATTTGCCCACAGGCATTGTTGTGCAATGTCAGAACGAACGCTCCCAGCATCAAAATAAAGCGATGGCTATGAAGTTTTTAAAATCAAGACTCTATGAGAAAGAACTTCAATTAAAAAATCAAAAAATTGATGAAGAGAATAAGTTGAAAAAAGATATAGCATGGGGAAGCCAGATACGCTCATATGTTTTGCACCCTTATAAAATGGTTAAAGACCATCGGACGAATATAGAAAACGGAAATGCAGCAAAAGTGCTGGATGGAGATATTGATGAGTTTATTCAAACGTATCTGATGATGACTGCTGAAAAACAATAAAAATTTTGTGAAGCAGCTATGAAAAGGAATCATTTAGCATTCATGTGATATCAATCCAAAGACGCATTTCGTTTTGGTAAAAATAAGATTTGTGTTATAGGACTTTAAATGTGGTCATTCAGATGATAATTTAAAAAAATTAAACTTCTATGGTCACTTTTTTTAAAAGGAGTTTTTGTCAATGTTTGAAACTAAAAGATGTTATAATATTTATATAATCTTGTTTAGCGTGGTTCTTTTATTTCCTTTGATAGGCTGTGCTCAAAGTACAAGTGAGATGAGGGGAGTCACTTTGGCCGCCGCTGATGTATCTGCAAAAGTTGTAAAAAATCAACCCTCTTTCATTCATCATGAAGGAAATGATTATAATCAGGAGGATAAATATTCTGAGATTAGATCGGGTGATCGTTCGGTCAACGGGAGTACAGAAAATGAAGATAAGCAAGAGATGATGGAGAAAGCATTAGAGCTGCTGGAAGATTCTGATAAACTTTGGGGGAAAGGCGATCTTGAAGGGACGTTAGACACTTTGGACGAAGCCTACTCTCTGATTCTGGATACCAATGGCGATGTCACTGTTGCGCAGGAAAAAGATGATTTACGCCTTTTGATTGCAAGGCGAATTTTAGCAGTTTACTCTTCAAAGCAGAGAAAAGTTAGCGGAAAAAATAGCGAAATACCTTTAATTATAAATGATGATGTCGAAAAAGAGATACGATCTTTTCAAGGGTGGGAACGCGAGAATTTTATCGCCGCTTATCAGCGCTCTGGTCTATATCGAGACACGATAATAAAAGAACTGAAAAAAGCCGGCATTCCTCAAGAATTATTCTGGCTTCCCCTGGTAGAAAGTTTTTTCAAAGTCAACGCTTATTCAAGAGCACGGGCCCTTGGACTGTGGCAGTTTATTCCATCGACCGGTTACAAGTTTGGACTGAACCGAGATGAATGGATTGACGAACGTATGGATGTTTTGAAATCAACCAGGGCCGCAATCGCTTATTTAAAGGAACTGCATAATATGTTCGGTGATTGGCTGACGGTGCTTGCTGCATATAATTGTGGAGAGGGGAGAGTTCTGAGGGTTATATCCCGTCAACACATAAATTACCTGGACAGCTTTTGGGACCTGTACAGACATTTGCCAAATGAAACCGCTCGCTATGTCCCTCGGTTTCTTGCCACACTACATATCATTAATAATCCGAAGAAGTATGGGTTTGATCTGAATGTTATGGAAAAGCCTATTGAAGGTTCAACTGTCCAAGTCAACAAGATCATGCGGCTTAAGGATATTGCCGATAAGATGGAAATATCTGAAGAGATTTTGTATATTCTTAATTCTGAACTCAGACATAAGATGACGCCGGATCGCGAGTATGCATTGAGGCTTCCTGACGGAACCATTGATAAATTCAATCTGCTGATTGATGATATTTCCCAGATTGAAAAACCTTTGTTTGTCTCCATTGAAAACAGTTATAAAACAGGAAAGGCGTTTATTAAGCATCAGGTGAGAAAGGGGGAAACAGTTTATTCCATTGCGAAAAAGTATAATGTTTCCGTCTCCAGTATCCGATCTCACAATCGTTTAAACCCTAATACGAAATTGGCCCAAGGCAGAAGACTTACCATCCCAATTGTGAAAAAGGAATTTACTGATCGTACATCGAATGTCAGTTCCTCACGACTTACATCATCCGGAAAATATCGAGTTGAAAAGGGTGATACGTTATCGAACATATCAAGACGTTTTTCTATTCCGGTTTCCCAGCTCAAAAAAATAAATAATTTAAAGACAGAGAACATCCAGGCAGGTCAGCAGCTCATCATTTCGAAAACAGCGGATAATCGTCAGCAATGCAGTGGGTCAAGAGGTGTACCCAAAAACAAAAAAGTAAAGAAAATAGCTGATAAGGAAAGCATTAACAAAAAAGTGCTATCGGCTCACGATTTAGGTGAACTTGGAACGAATAAATACATTGTTACAAAAAATGATAGCTTAAATAGTATTGCAAAAAAGAATAACATCAATGTTTCAAAACTCATGGAATTGAATAAGCTATCGGCGAATGAAAAACTCGTTCCGGGGCAGATACTGATTGTCAAGTAACCCATGGATAAAAAACATAGTATTCCGAAGAAATGAAAAAATTATTTTCTTGACAAAAAAAAATTATTTTGTAGTATAAGAAAAATTCGCTTGGATCCGCGAGGACTGAGACGAAAGGGAAATTTTGAAAAATTGTTGAGCCTTTCGTCTAAAAAGACGAAAGGCTTTTTTTGTGAACATGATACTCATCCGGTCTATTAAAAAAATGCAATCTTTTTCTGAGGGCATCAGAAGACAGGGAAAGAAAATAGCATTTGTTCCCACCATGGGTTATTTTCATGATGGTCATCTTCACCTGATGCAACAGGCAAAAAAGATGGCCGATCTCGTCGTTGTAAGTATATATGTAAATCCAACACAATTCGGCCCTACGGAAGATTTTTCCCAATATCCTAGGGACCTGGATCGTGATCTGGAAATGGCGGAAAGAGTTGGTGTCGATGCGGTTATTTGCCCTTCAGACCAAGAGATGTATCCTTCGGGATATCAGACCTATGTGAACGTGGATAAAGTGACCCAGCATTTGTGTGGAATTTCACGCCCGGGACACTTTAGAGGGGTAACAACCGTATGTAATAAATTGTTTAACATTGTCAGACCTCATATGGCCATATTTGGAAGAAAAGATTTCCAACAGCTCATTGCCATCCATCGAATGATTAAAGATCTTAATATGGGGATCGAAGTGATAGGCCTGCCCACAGTACGTGAATCTGATGGGTTAGCCATGAGCTCACGCAACAAATATCTAAAACGCGATGAACGACCATCAGCACTCACTTTGTTCAGAGCATTGAAAGCAGCGCAAAGGCTTTATTTCCGGGGAGAAAGAAAATCTTCTGTAATCATCAGTGCTGCGGAAAGAATCATTAAAAAAGCGCCGTTTACATCCATTGATTATATTCAAATATGTGACATGAGCACGCTAAAAGACGTTGATAGGATTAAACGTAAAACGATCATCGCTTTAGCTGTAAAAGTAGGTACCACAAGACTCATTGACAATCATATTTTTGGCGAGGAGCTGAAAGTATAAATTTATTTCCCCCAAGGAGACATTAAGTACTATGCAGAGATTCATGTTAAAATCAAAAATTCATCGTGCGACTGTAACAGATGCTGATTTGCATTATGAGGGCAGCATTTCCATTGATGAAAAATTATTGGAAGAGGCGAATATCGCTCCGTACGAACAGGTTGCAATATACGATGTTGATAATGGCGAGAGGTTTACGACTTATGCCATTAAAGGAAAACGTAATTCCGGTACAATCTGTCTTAATGGTGCTGCAGCCCGCAAAGTGTCGAAGGGTGATTTAATTATTATTGCAACCTATGTCGCTGTTGAGGAACAGGAAATAAAGCATTGGAAACCAAAATGTGTTTTTGTGGATAAAAAAAATAAAGTTAAAAAGATACACTAAAAACACTCGTCAAAGGCCAGACAAAGATTGATTCGTCAAGGAAATGGATGCCTATCCATTTCCGCCTTTTTTTGTCGTTTTAAAACTAGGTTCTGTCGACATTCAGATTAAAATATGATAGCATTGCATCATCACGTTCAAGGAAGGAGATGCAATGCAGGACAGACATAGATTGAGGGATGATCAGTGGGAAAGAATAAAGGATGCGC
>Ga0255347_1004314_pt1 | contig 17338 bp, 13 predicted proteins | sample wastewater_treat_2_FD_192479 | JGI IMG/M metagenome (GOLD analysis project Ga0255347, IMG submission 192479) | Wastewater microbial communities from Lulu Island WWTP, Vancouver, Canada - plant24 | ecosystem: Engineered > WWTP > Wastewater > Unclassified | place: Canada: Vancouver, British...
GTCGGCGGCTGATGTGCCCCCCAGGGGGGTTCTCAGTCCTGACTGAGGGGATGCCAGGGGGCCGGAGCTGTGGGTGGATGAACCGGGCGCGCTGATTGAATTGGTTGAATCGGTTGGAGGCATTTCCTCCGGATTCTCAGGTGTTGGATTGGAAGGGCCGGCGGTGGTTGTTGTATCGTCACCGCTTCCGCCGCTGATGCAGAACCGGCCGCGTTCCGCCATAGCGCTCAATGATTTTCTGTCCTGGTCGGAGACAATCACCTTTTTGGGATCGAGCGTAACGCATCCGGCGGGGGCATTTTCTGATACGTCAAAGTTGAGGACGGCGACCGGACCCCTCCCTCCTGCAATGACCTCGCCCGGTGCGTAGAGCACGATATTGGCACAACCGGGGTAGTGACGGCATTCAGCGCTTTTGGCATCGGTCCGGCATTCATTTAAGGTGCATAAAAATTTGGCGGCGCGGCCGGTGGCCATGCAGCTTTTTGCCGCAAGATAATTGCCTTCGTCGCAAACGTATAATTGTATGCCTTTAACTGTTTCGGCCGGATTATCCAGAACAAGGGTGACGGGTTTATTTTTCGCCCCGGCTTCTCCCGTACCGCTTCCAATGCTAACGATAATATCTTCCGCCTGCGTCCCTGAGCTGAAGCAAAAAGTCGCCAGCAGAGTTAGTACTAGAGCCTTGATGTGCTTTTGAGAGGCCATGGGTTTATGTGATGTAACAAAGAAGCGGCGCTGTTTTATGGTCTGAATCACCGGGCATCCATTATATGGTACTAAGCACAATTTAAGCAAATACTATTTCTCTAGTTAACGTTTCTATGCTTTAATAAGTTTTAGGTAAACCAGTCACAAAACCGGATTCAGGTCCATAAACTATTCGAAAATTCCAATGGATTTTTTTAGATCTTTTTGATGCGGATGTCTGAAGGGTCGAGCAAATCCTGCTTTGCATGCAGTGCTGCAATAGCTTGTCTATATTGTGTTTTTATGATAAACTTCGGTGTATTTACGAACCGTTGCGAATCCTATGGCCATGCATCTTCAAATCCGCATGCTCTTATGCATGACTGCGGCAGCGCTGCTTTTTGTCGCTGTATCCGAGCCGGTGCACGCCTATATCGGCCCGGGGGCGGGATTTGCCGTAGCCGGTTCATTCCTGGCAATGTTTACGGCAATTGTCTCGGCCCTGTTTCTCCTGCTGACCTGGCCGATCCGATACCTGGTAAGGGCCGTCCGCTTCAGGAAAGTTTTTGCCCGCAGCCGGGTTGAAAAAGTGATTGTGCTGGGGCTTGACGGCCTGGATTACCGGCTGACCGAAAAATGGATGGCCGAGGGAAGGCTTCCAAATTTTGCCCGGCTGCGCGACCAGGGCTGTTTCAAGCCGCTTATCTCCACCGTGCCGCCCATCTCTCCGGTGGCCTGGTCCACGTTTCAGACCGGTACCAACCCGGGGAAACACAACATCTTCGATTTTCTCACCCGGGACCGGAGAACCTACGCGGTAAAACTGAGTTCCACCTCCATAAGCGAGCCCTCGCGTTCGCTCGCCGTCGGAAAATACCGCATCCCTTTGCGGTCAGCGGATATACGCCTGCTGCGCCGGGGGCTGCCCTTCTGGAAAATTCTCGGCGATCAGGGAATCTTCAGCAGCGTCATTCGCGTGCCCATCACCTTTCCCGCCGAGAAGTTTTATGGGGTTCAGCTTTCGGCCATGTGCGTGCCCGATCTGCGGGGCACCCAGGGCATGTTTTCCTATTACACCACCGAGCCCGGAGGCAACGGCCGCAGCACCGCCGGAGAGAATTTTCAGGTGCAGCGGAACGGCGACACCGTTACCGGAGAACTGGTCGGACCGAAAAACCCCATGCTCAAATCCGGCAGGCCGCTTATCTGTCCCTTTGCGGTTGCGCTAAACGGTTCGGAATATGCCGTGCTCAAGATCTGCGGGCAAACCCGGAGGCTTAAAAAAGGTGAATATTCCGACTGGGTACGGGTTGTTTTCAAAGCCTCGCTGGGAGTGCGGATTGTGGGAATCTGCAAATTCCTGTTAAAGAGCGCGGAGCCGGAATTCACACTGTATGTTACCCCGGTAAATATCGACCCTGAGAAACCGGCCATGCCCATCAGTCATCCGCCGGTTTATTCCACCTATCTCTCCAAGCGGCAGGGGCCATATGCCACGCTCGGGCTTGCCGAGGATACCTGGGCGCTCAACCAGAAGCTGATAAGCGATGATGACTTTCTCAACCAGTGCCGGCAGCATGACGCGGAACGGGAAAAGATGTTTTTTGATTCCCTGGACAATGTGCGGCGGGGCCTGTGCGTCTGTGTCTTCGACGGGACCGACCGGGTTCAGCATACCTTCTGGCGTCAGATGGATAAGGAGCATCCCGCCAACCGGGGGAACGGCATGGCATCGGATCCTTCGGCCATTGAGGAAATATACAAACGCGCCGATGAGCTGCTCGGGAAGATCCTTGATCGGCGCGGCGATAAAGATACCCTGCTCATGGTCATTTCCGATCACGGATTCAGCTCCTTCCGGTACGGCGTGGATGTAAACCGCTGGCTTGAGGAAAACGGCTACCTGACGCTGAAGGAAGGCGGCGGCGGGCAGGAAAATCTCGCCGCGGTTGACTGGACTCAAACCCGGGCCTTTGCCGTCGGGCTGGCGGGCCTGTATCTGAACCTGAAAGGGCGTGAAGCTCAAGGTATTGTTGACCCCAAAACCGAGGCGCCGCGGCTGCGCGATGAGATAGCGCACAAACTGCGCGGCCTCCGGGATCCGGTCAGGAACCGGCCGGCGGTCAAGGAGGTCTATAATGCCTGGACCGTATACCGCGGCCCTTACCGGGAGGACGCGCCGGATTTGATCGTGGGCTATCATGCCGGCTACCGGGCGTCATGGGAAACGGCGGTGGGAAAGGTGACCGGCGCCATCTTCCATGACAATCTCAAGGCCTGGAGCGGCGACCACTGCATCGACCGGTCGCTTGTCCCCGGGGTGTTTTTCTGTAACCGCCCGATAGCGGACGAGCACCCGGAGCTTATGGATATCGGGCCCACGGTGCTCGACCTTTTCGGCGTGAAGGTGCCCGCCCACATGGATGGCCGGCCCCTTACCATGGTCATGAACGGTAAGGAAGCTCCGGCGGTTCCGTAGAGCGCGGGAACACGGAGCGGAGAGCAGATGAAAAAGATCAGCCGAAGGGATTTTATCAAGCAATCGGCCTGTGCCGCTGCCGTATTGGCGGCGGGCATGGGTGTTAAGCCCGCATCCGCCGCGCGAAAGCGGAGGGCGGCACCCGCGGGCAAAAGAGTGATGGTGATCGGTTTTGACGGTATGGATCCCGCACTGGCTGAAAAACTGATGAATGCCGGCAGGCTGCCCAACCTGCAAAAGCTGCGAAGCCGGGCAGGCTATCGGGTGCTCGGTACCAGCATTCCGCCCCAGAGTCCGGTGGCATGGGCCAACTTCATCAACGGCGCCGGGCCCGGTTCCCACGGGATTTTTGACTTCATCCACCGCGATCCTGAACGCCAGGCCTATCCATTTTTCGCCGCCGCGGAAACGGTTCCCGGCCAGGGCTATCTTGAATGGGGCGAGCATAAACTGCCGCTGGACTTCTGGCCCTTCAACCATGAGCCGGCCAGGACGGTTCTGAAGCGCCAGGGAACCCCCTTCTGGGATTATCTCGACCGGGCGGGCATTCCCTCCACTTTTTACGATCTGCCTTCAAACTATCCCCCCAGCCCTTCACCCCACGGCAACCATCGCTGCCTCTCCGGCATGGGGACGCCCGACCTGCAGGGAAGTTACGGGACCTACCAGCACTTTGCCGAGAATGGGCCGGCGCAGACCGAATCCGAAGGCGGCGGCAAGCGGTCGAGAATCTATTTTGAAGGAGATACCTCGCGTCCCCTCCTCCTGCTCGGTCCCCAAAACACCCTGCTCAAGAATCCGCGGGATGCGACCATCACGTTTGTGGTTCACCGTGATCGGGAGGCAGGGGCCGCGGTCATTGAGATGCAAAATCATACGGTGGTGCTTAAAGCGGGGGAGTGGAGCTCCTGGATAACCCTCGATTTCGGGCTTTCCACACCGGCGATGCTGCCGGATAAGCACCTGAGCGGTATTTGCCGCTTTTACCTGCAGGAGGTTGCCCCCTGTTTCAGGCTGTATGTGAGCCCCATCAATATTAATCCCGCCCAACCGGCAATGCGGATTACCGAACCCCCGGAGTTTGCGCAAGAATTATTTCGCAGTCTGGGTCTGTTCTCTACTACCGGGTTTCAGGAGGACCACAAGGCCCTGTCAAACAGGATTTTCAGCGATGCTGAATTTGCCCGGCAGGCCGACTACGTGCTGCAGGAGCGGATGAACCTGCTCGACTACGCGCTTCAGAACTATGATGACGGCCTGCTTTTCTTTTACTTTTCCAGCACCGACCTGCAGTCGCACATGTTCTGGTGGGACTGCGACGCACCGCACCCGGTCCGTTCCCGGGAAGCGGCGAAGTACTATTTTGGCTGTCTTCAGAATCTGTATGTCCGGATGGACGGGGTGGTGGGGGATCTGCTGAAGCGCTATGGGGACGCGGCCCACATCATGATAATGAGCGATCACGGGTTTTCCAATTTTGCGCGGCAGTTCAACCTGAACACCTGGCTGCGCGACAACGGCTATCTCGGCTCCCCCGACAGCGCCTCGATCATGGAGCGGGGCTTCGATTGGTCCAAGAGCCGGGCATTCGGCCTGGGCATCAACAGCCTCTATCTCAATCTCCGGGGGCGGGAGCGTTACGGTGTTGTTGAACCCGGCCGGGAGCGGGAAGGTCTTCTCGACGAGCTGGCGGCACGGCTTGTGGCGGTGCGCGACCGCGATGGGCGGCAGGTTATCCGGGCGGTCCACCGGGCGGATAAGGTATATGGAGGTTCGGCCATGCGCTACGCGCCGGATTTGATTATCGGCTACAGCCGCGACTTCCGCGCTTCGTGGAAAACGGTTCTCGGTGATATGAGCGATGAAGTGATGCTCGATAATCCGTCGGCCTGGGGCGCCGACCACTGCATGGATGCCTCTGAGGTTCCCGGGGTTTTATTCAGCAACCGGCCCATCGCGGCGCCGCAGCCCTCGCTTGTGGATCTGGCTCCCTCGATCCTGGCCGGGTTCGGCCTGGACATACCGCCGGACATGACCGGCAGAAATATTTTCTAGCAGGCTTTTTAAACAACCTGACAGTGGTGATCAATGGCCAATCTCAAGATTGATTCGCAGCTCTATGACCGCGCGAAAAAGGCGGCGGAGAAGGCGGGATACTCCGGCACCGATGAATTTATAACTCACATCATTGAGAAAGAGGTGGCGCGTCTGGAGGCGCCCCCCGAGGCTGATGACGCCGTCGCCGACCAGCTTCGCGGGCTGGGATACATTGAATGACCGCCCTCCTGATCCGGATGCTTGCCGGGGTTAATACGCTTGCCAACGCCGCGGGAAACCTGCTGCAGTCCCCGGTTGCCGCATGCCCGGGATGGCTTTCCCTTACGGTCATGTCGGCAGGGGCGGGGGTGCTTGCGCTGCTTGTGTTCAAGCACACCTCCAACCAGAAGGCGATCGGCCGCGTCAGGGATGAGATCAGGGCCAACCTGCTTGCGGTCAAGCTCTATCCGGACAGCTTTTCCGTTGCCATGAGATCCCAGGCCAGGGTTGTCGCCGGCGCTTTCAGGCTTCTTGTTTACTCCGTGGTGCCGATGCTGGTTCTCATCGGGCCGGTGTGCCTGCTGCTCGCCCAGATGGGAACCTGGTATCAGGCCCGCCCCCTGAGGCCGGAAGACGGGCAGGTTACGGTGAAATGCATAATGAGTGACCGCCTTGACAGCCTGCCGCAGGTAACCCTAGATTCCCTTCCCGCCGCTCCCCTGCTGGCCGGGCCGGTTCGGGTTACCGGCAAAAGAGAAATTTATTTCAAGCTGCAGCCGCTGGAGAACGGGAACCATTCGCTGGTTTTTCGTGTCGGGGACGGTCGCTATGAAAAGCGGATGACCATAGGGAAGGGATTCATGCGGGTGAGCCCCCTGCGGCCGGGCGCGAGCTTGGGGGATGTTCTGATGTATCCCCTGGAGAAGCCGTTCACATCCGGGGATCCGATCCAGTCCATCCGCATTGCTTACCCCACACGGGAGTCAAAGATTTACGGCACCGACTGGTGGGTTGGCTATTTTTTCCTTGCTTCCATGGCATTCGCCGTGCTGTGCAAGCCTTTTCTGAAAGTGAGGATATAGGTTTATGAAGCAGTTGCCGTTTATTACCATTGTGTCGGGCCTGCCGCGTTCGGGGACGTCGATGATGATGCAGGTGATGGAGGCGGGCGGCATCCCCGCGCTCACCGATAATGTGCGCCCAAAGGATGAAGACAATCCCCAGGGGTATTATGAGTATGAGCCGGTAAAGAAGACCCGGGTGGATCCATCCTGGGTCCCGGGGGCCCGGGGGAAGGTGGTCAAGATGGTCTACCGCCTGCTGTATGATATGCCCGCCGACCAGGAGTACCGGGTCATCTTCATGCGCCGGAACATAGACGAGGTTTTGGCCTCGCAGAAAAAAATGCTCCAGCGCTCAGGCAGACAGGGGGCGGCGGTCGGTGATGAAAAATTGAAAGAGCTGTTCATGGTGGAGCTGGATAGATTTGACCGCTGGATCGCGGCACAACCCAATTTCTCGATCATCGAGGTGGATTACAGCGACATGATTGCATCCACCGGAGCGCAGTGCGAACGCATTAATGAATTTCTCGGAGGGGTACTCGACTGCAACCGCGCGGCGGCGGCGGTGGACCCGACCCTCTATCGCAACCGAAGCTGATATTCCCGCATGCCTTTCAGGTGAAATCTACCGGTAAGAAACAGGTCCCGGCAGTGAGCCGGGCCCTTTTTTTAAGCGGGTGTCGAAAATGCAACCGTCAGGGTTCCAGTTGAAATACCAGGATGTAGCGCTGCGGGATGAACTGGGCCCGGTCGACCAGGCGAAAGCCGTATTGCTTGAGCTGGCTGATGATCAGCTCCGGGGCGATGCGGGGGCCATAGTAAGGATTTTCCGCATCCGTCAGCACGGCGTTGTCGGCGATCACCAGGCGCGCCCCTTTGCGCAGGGCGCGCTTGAGGCTTTCAATGAAGGCGTCCTTCACATATTCAAGTGAACCCATGTAGATGGCGTGATACATGGAGCAGATGTAAACCAGATCCACGCTGTCGGGAGGCAGTCCGGTATCATTGTCGCGCACCAGGATAGTCCGGACGGTGTGGATGCCGTTTTTTTTCGCAACCTCCTTCACATAGTCGATCATGACCTGTGCCGTGTCGGTGGCATAAACGATGCCGTCGGGGCCGGTCCGTTCCGCGAACTTGAAGGTGTAATAGCCCGGGCCGCAGCCGAGATCCGCAACGCGGGCGCCGGGCATGATCTTGAGGAAATCGATCACCCTGCCGCTCTGCTCCCAGTTTTCCCGATAAGGACTGTTGAAGGCGATGAATTCACCCCATTCGTTCAGCCGGTCCTGGGTCACCGGCGCGGATTCGGGAAGTTCCAGGTCGCGCAGCGAGAGTTTTTTTGCGCCGGGACCGGCGCGCGCAACATCGTCGTCGTCGAGCACGGCGTCGAAGTAATATTTGTAGCGCAGATATGTCTTGAGCATGATGAAATCGTCGGGTGCCAGCCGCTCGAGGTAGCTGCGCACGAAGCGGTCGGCAAGCAGGCGCCGCTTCTGTCCGGTTGAGGCGCGCAGATACTCGCAGAACCATTGCCAGGCCAGGTATTCATCGCCGAACCGCTCCCGGGGGATCAGCTTCCGGTAGGCGTCCAGGGCGGCGCCGATCGACTGCGGATCCTTTTTTTCCAGCGCGGCGTGCATCAGCCGCGCCGCCCGCCGGCCGGCCAGGGTAAAACCCGGCGAGGTGGCGAGCGGCGAGGAGCGGACCAGGGAAGATTTCGATGCCAGAGGGACGCAGTCGTCCCCGGGCAGCCGCGCCGGCGGAGCGGGCGGCGGCTCCTCCGGCAACATCTTGAACACCAGGGTGTAGCGCTGGGGAATGAACTGGTAGCGGTTGACCAGGTACAGGCCGTAATGCCGGAGCTGGCTGATGATCAGCTCTCCGGCGAGATGGGGGCCGTGATAGGGAAGGTTTTTGTCTTCCACCAGGCCGTTGTCCACCACCACCAGCCTGCCGTCCGGCTTGAGATTGCGCTTGATGCCGTTGATGAAGGTTTCGCGTTCTTCGTCGGTGTCCATTGCATATATATTGTGATACAGCGAGCAGAGAAAGGCCATGTCCGCCTTCCGGGAAAGCTCAAGCCCCGCGGTCACCGGCACCACGGTTTCCACGTTCTTTACCCCCAGGCGCTTCACCAGCTGCGATACGTAATCGATGTGCTGCCGGTTGGTGTCAACCGCGTAAACCCGGCCGCGTTCCCCGACCATTGCCGCGAACTTGAAGGTATAGTAGCCGGGTCCGCTGCCGATGTCGGCCACCACATCGCCCTTTTGCAGGCCCAGGACATCAAGAATCCGGCTGGTTTTTTCCCAGCGCTCGCGCCGGGGATTGTTAAAGAGGATGAAGTCTTCCAGAAAGCGGAACTTCGGCTCCGACTTGGGCGTCGCCCGGTTCTTCCACTCCTCCAGGTGATACTTCTTCTTCAGGTAATCCTTGAGCGGCTCGAAGTCATCCCGGGCGAGATGATCATACCAGGCCGCCGTCAGCGGGTCGGCGAGCATGGTTTTTCGCTCCGCGCCGGAGGCGGCCATAAACTCGCCGACCCATTCCAGCGCGGTGTATTCCCCGCCGAAATTCTCCGAGGGTATGATCTGCCGGTAGATCTCGATTGCCTCGCGGGCGGGCTGCGCATCCTTCCGGGTGAGGCAGTCAAAGAGCAGGGACGCCGCCCGGGTGCCGCCGTCGGTGATGTCAAAGGAATCGAGGCTGCCCAGGTGGATGAGGGATGCCTTGGAGGTGACGCGGAGGTAGGGCGGCGGTTCCGCCGGAATGCCCGGCTGTATGGCGGGGGAAGAGGGGGCTGTCAGAACCGCACCGAGCAGGATGGCACTACCAAGAAGATATTTCATTTTTATTCCCGGGACATATTACTGGCCGGCTGTTGAAAAATACTGCTCAGTAGCAGGTGGCTCAAGGGGGAGGGGCCTTATCGCCACAACACATTTATTCGGAACCGGTAGAACGGCAGTGACTTTCTAACTTTGTCTGGACAGACCCGCATGGCAACGGCCGGTATCGAAGTCTCATGAAGCTGCCTGTCTTCCGTTTAAGTCGTAAGGCGCCGGGTGGTAACGTAAGCCGCCAGACAAGTTGTTGTGGCGTCAACAGCCCCTCCCCCCTGAGCCACAAAGCTAATGGGTTTTTTCAACAGCCTGCTCGGGAGATGACTGCCGGTACGGGTTCAGCGGGCCGGCCGCATAGTTTTCCGGGGGAAACGGCATATAGTCCTTCTGATGAAACTGCTGCACCACCTCGTCGGCGAAAAACGCCCCCAGCGGGGTCAGCTCGACGCGGGAGTCGGTTTCGTTCACCAGCCCGAACTCCTTAAGCGCTGCAAAGGTGCGGGGAAACGCACCGGCCAGGGGGACCCCGGTCACCTCTTCATAATGCTTTTTCCTGATGAAGTAATTTTTAAGCGGCAGAATGATGGCCCAGCGCGCCTGCTCTTCATTGCTTCTGACCAGGCCGCGGTTGAGCGGCAGCCGGCCCGCGTCAATCGCCCGGTAGTATTCGTCAAAGTACTGCAGGTTCAGGCCGAAGCGGTCGCGCATGCTGCTGAACGCGGTCAGCCCGAATCCCAGCTGGTCGAGCAGGGCGCAGCACTGATTGAAGGCGTAGAGCGAAATGTCCGACCGCTTCCGGGTGAAGACGCGCCGCAGGTTTTCATGGTAGCCGCTGCGGGCGAGCAGCTCGATGGCCGCCTGCTTCATCAGGAACGTCTCTTCCACCGGTATCATTTCATCGGGATGGATCGCCCGCACCTTTTGAATGACCCCATGCTGGTCGCCGTAGGGGATGACCTTGAGCCGGTAAAACTGGATTTCATCTACGCCGGTGCGGAGCGCCTGCGCCACCACCTCGACCCAGTTCTCCGGGGTCTGGCCGGGATAGCCGAAGATGAATTCGATGTTAACCTTGTATCCCAACTCCTGCGAGTTCCGGATTGACTCGAGGGCGGCCGCGGCGTCGTGGGAGCGGTTCATCCGTTTTAGGATGGGGTCATTGAAGGACTGCACCCCGATGGTCAGGCGGTTGACGCCGAACGACCGCATGATGCGCAGCCGCTCCATGCCTTCGGGACCCACCAGGGTCGAGGGATCGACGTCATAATTGAACTGACGGCATCCTCCCATATCCAGCCGCGAGGTGAAAAAGGCGAGGAAGCGCTCCAGTTGCGCCGGGGTGAGGTCGGTGGGGGTTCCTCCGCCGATCAGAATGGAGCGCGCTTTAAGGGAGCTGATCCCCAGCCGGCGCATGTAGATATCCATTTCCTTTTCCAGCGCGGCGAGGTAGCGGTCCTTTTCCGCGTCGGCCGCGCCGTAGAGGGAGGGATAGTGGCAGAACACGCAGCGGCGGATGCAAAAGGGTATGTGCACATACAGATCAAACATCCCGTCGGGCGGCAGGGTGTAAGTCTCAAACATCGCCTCTTCGGTGATCGGTGGGTACATGGTGATCGGCGGATAGTGCACCGAGGGGAAGAAATCGCCGTCTATCGGAACCAGTCCCGCGCTCTTGAGCCGCCGGTAATCCTCCAGCCTCGGCCGCGCCGCGTCCAGCAGCTCGCGCATGCCGCCGTTATCCATGCAGGGCCTCCATTGACACGCGCATACCCGCCCGGCGAACAACCTCCCGCAGGTGCGCTTCATTCGGTACAACCCGTTTGAGCGAATAGATGGGGAACAGGGGCTTGAGCGCCGGGGGTGTCCCATCATGGACGGTAACCGTGTTCGCCCCGGCCATTAATCCTCGATACTGCCCGTCCTCCCCGGCTTTTTCCAGGGAGCTGGTGGTGGGCATCAGCACCCGCGGGTTCATAATCCTCGTCAGGGCCATGGCGGCAAGGGTGAGGTTCAGGCTGCCCGCCGGTTCAGCCCGGTACGGTGAGTCCTCCGAGGGGATGAATGCGGTGCAGCTGATCATCGATACGGGATACTGCTTCGCCAGCAGCAGGTCCGCTGCGATGTCGTCCAGCGACTGGCCGGGCAGGCCGACGATGTTCCCGGTGCCCACGGCAAAACCGGCGGATAACAGGTGCTCGACGCATGCCAGCCGCTGCCCCAGTGAATCGTGGGGTTTCAATCGCCGGTAGAGTGCGGGATTGGAGGTTTCGAATTTAAGAATGTAGCGCTCCGCCCCCGCCTGCCGCAGCCGGCGATACTGGTGGGGATGCAAATTCCCCAGGCAGAGCGTGATGCGCAGATCGCTGAAGCGGGCCTTCACCGCTTCGATGCAGCGGCAGACGTAGTCGACGAACGATTGAGCGGGATTTTCCCCCGACTGCAGGAGCAGGACCCGTCTGCCCCGCCGGTAGATGGCGGCAGTGATTTCCTCAAAGGCGGCGGGCTCAATCCGGTAGCGCTCCCGCGGCAAACTGCTGGCCATGTTGCAATAGCGGCAGTCGCGCACGCAGGTGTTGGATAGTTCGATCACGCTGCGCACTTCCACTTTTTTTTCAGGGAAATGGAGGTCCCGCGCCTGCCGTGCCAGGTCAAAGAGCAGCGGTTGCGCCGCATGATCGAAGGAAAGGGCCTCCCGCAGCAGTTCCGGCCGGAAATCGCCCGCCGCGAGCGCCGCGATAACGTCAGCAGCTGCCGTCGGTCGAGCGTTTTCAAGACACATGATCATCCCCTCCTGTAGCAGGTTGTTGAAAAAGCGTTTTCCTCGGGCCGCTCAAAATCCCGCTCAATAGTACGTGGCTCAAGGGGAGGGGCTTTTTACCCACAACACAATTATTCGGATCCTGTAGAACGGCAGCGACTCTCTCACTTGGTCGGACAGACCCGCATGGCAACAGCCCACATCGAAGCCTCTGCAAAGCTTCCTGCTTTCCGTTCAAGTCGAAGGCACCGGGTCGTGCCCTAAGCGTAGAGACACATTGTTGTGGCGTCAAAAGCCCCTCCCCTTTGAGCCACAAATCCGATGGGTGTTTTTCAACACCCGGCGAGATCGCGCCTTCACCCCCTGCAGAGCAGTATCACCCCGAACACGGTGATCAGCGTCCCGGCTATCTCCATCAGGGTTACCCGTTCTTTCAAAAACACCACCGCCAGGGGAATGACAAACAGCGGCTCGGCGGCGCCGAGCGCGTTGGCGATGGCAATCTCCACGTGCTTGATCGCCACCAGCGAGAGCCAGAAGCCGCCGAAGGTGACCACGCACACGGAAAGCACAAACACGCCGATCATCTTCGTGTCGCTGAAGGGATTGAGCCACTCCCGCACCCGGCCGGTGAGCATGCCGAAGAGGAGCATGCCCAGGGTTCCCGCCGCCATGCGGATGAAGGTGGCGGACATGGTTGAAACCGAGGCCAGCGCCGGCTTTGCGATAATCAGCGACAGCGACATGGCCAGCATGGAAAAAAAACCCAGCATGACCCCCCGCAGCCGGGTCGGCTGCCGTGACTGATCACGCGAGATTTGCGTTATAAGCACCATGGCGATGCCGGCAAGCACCAGCGCGATGCCGGTCCATTCGCCGGGGCCGGGCATTTCCCCCAGGAACAGGACGGCCATGAGCGCAGTGAGGATCTGTCCGGCCATGAAAAATACGATCAGCCCGATGGGGCCCAGGTCCTGGAGCGCGGCAAAGAAAAGGGTGTCGCCGACCGCAATTCCGAGAATGCCGCTCAGCAGCAGGAGGCCGAGCGCTCCGCCGGGGAGGTCTCCGTAACCGGTGGTGAACAGCACCGCGCCCAGCAGCAGCGAGCTCACCGCCCCCTTGCTCAGGGTCATGCCGAAGGGGGTGACCGTTTCACCGATGCGCTTGAAGAGAATGGAGCCTATGGCCCAGGATGCCGCGGAAGCGAGCGCGGCGCCCATGCCCAGAAGCTTTAAGTCCGTCACATATCACTCCTGCGGATCACTCGTACCGCAGCGCGTCGATCGGGTTGAGTCGCGCCGCCTTCCGCGCCGGGAAGAAGCCGAAGACGATCCCGATGGCCGCGGAAACCGCGACCGAGAGCAGGATCATCTGCATTCTGACCAGGGCGCTGAAGGCGGTGAACTGGTTGATGCCGAGCGCGGCCAGCAGCGCCAGCAGCACCCCGCACAGGCCGCCGATCACGCTCAGCACCACCGCCTCGGTGAGAAACTGCACCATGATGTCGCTGCGCTGCGCCCCCACCGACATGCGAATACCGATTTCGTGAGTCCTTTCGGTGACCGACACCAGCATGATGTTCATGATGCCGATGCCCCCGACGACCAGGGCGATGCCGGCGATGGCCGCCAGAAAGCTGGTCATCAGTTTTGACGATTTGGTGACCACCTCGATGATTTCCGTCTGGTTCTGGATGGTGAAATCGTCATCCCCGCTTTCCAGGCGATGGGCCTTGCGGAGAGCGGCGCGCATCTCCTCCTCCGCCTCCTCCAGCGCATCCGCCGAGACGGCGCTGGCGGTGATCAGGTCAATAAAGCGCCCGCCCTTGAGGCGGTAGAGCACGGTAGTGGCCGGGGCGATGACCAGGTCGTCCTGATTAAGGCCCCTCCCGCCCTGCCCCTTTTCTTCGAGCACGCCGATGACGGTAAAGGGTATGTTTCTGATGCGGATTTTCTGCCCCACCGGATTCCCGCCAGCGAACAGTTCGTCGGCCACGCTCTTGCCGAGGAGCGTCACCTTCCTGCTCGCGCTCACATCCTTTTCGGTGAAGAGGCTGCCCTGCGCCGCCTTCCAGTTTTTTATGGCAAAATAATCGGTGCTCACCCCGCAGATTTCGGTTGCCCAGTTGGCGTTGCCGGCAATGACCTGGCCGCCGGACATCACCAGCGGCGATATGGCCTGGAGCAGCGTCGCCGACTGCCGGATCTGCTCGACGTCATCCAGGGTAAAGCGATTGAGGCTGCCCGTGCCGCGCTGCACGCCGCCCGCCCGGCTCGAACCGGGCGATGCAATCAGCACGTTGGTGCCCAGCAGGTTGATCTCCTGCCGGATCAGCGCCTGGGTTCCCTCCCCGACCGCCGACATGACAATCACCCCGCTGACCCCGATGATGATGCCCAGCGAGGTGAGCATGCTGCGCAGCTTGTTCTTGAGAATGCTCTTGAGTGCGATCCGGAACAGATTGTTGACTATGACCGGCAAACCCATCTGCTGCACCACGGTTTTTCAAAAGCCTGCTACAGGCCGGGCGGCGGCGGACCGGGCGGCGGTCCTGCCTGATCGCCCATCAATAGGCGATTCACATTTTTTATGCTCTTGCCGTCCTTTTCCGTGCCGCTTACCCCGCAGAGCACCTGCATGCCCTCGGTGAGCGCGCCGGCGTCCGCCAGTTCGGTAAAAGAGCCGTCGGCAATGCCGGTCTTCACCTTCTCCACGGCCAGGTCGCCGTTCCGGTCAACAAACCACAGCCGGCCATGATCGTCCCCGGAAGCCTGGTCGCCCGCTTTGCCGGCAGGTTCCCCCGGGGGCCGGAACTGAAGCGCGGCGGTGGACACGAGCAGGACATTTTTCTTCTCCGCGATGATAAAGTCCACTTCGGCAGTCATGCCCGGAAGCAGCTTGTGCTCCTGATTGGCGGCATCAACCACCACCGTATAGTTGACCACATTGGATATCAGTTTCGGCTGCAGACGAATCTTCTTCACCACCCCTTCAAAGACCGTGCCGTTATATGCCTGCACCTCAAACTGAGCCTTCTGTCCCTCCCTGATGTCACCGATGTCGCTTTCATCGACGTTAACCAAAATTTCCAGGTGGGATAAGTCGGCGGCAATTTCAAACAGCGTGGGGGTTTCGAAGTTGGCGGCGACCGTCTGCCCTTCCTCCACGTTTTTGGCGATGACCATACCGTCAATGGGTGATCGGATCACCGCATACTCAAGGTTGCGCCGGGCCTTCTGCAGGTTTGCCCGGGCCGACTGCAGCTCGGCCTGCCGGGTTTTTAGTTTGACCCGGGTGGTGATGAACTGGAAGTCGGAGATGACCCCCTGTTTGAAAATGGGGAGATTGCGATCGTACTCCGCCTGGGCCTCTTCCAGCGCGGCCTCTTTGTTGAGCAGGTTGGCCTCGGCGTTATCCACCTCCGCTTTGAAAAGAGAAGTGTCCAGCTCCGCCAGAATCTGGTTCTTGGCGACCTGATCGTTATAATCCACGTAAATTCTGGCAATGGTGCCCGATACCTGCGTCCCCACGTCCACCCTGGTCACCGGGTCAAGCGGACCGCTGCAGGCAATGGTTTTCCTGATATCGCCCCTTTTAACGGCGGCCAATTGATAAGGGGCACTGGCGCGCGGCGCGAAAATCCCCCCGACGAAGCGAACCAGCGCGGCCAGCACCGCTATGCCGATCAGCAACCGCAGCCATCGCAGCTTTACCCGCCTTTTGACCGGCAAGGAATGTTCGATGTTTTCCCGCGATGCCATTGTTTCACCATCTCATCTGCGTGCGTGCCGGGGCATCATACAGACAATTTATATAAAATCGATGTATAAAACACAATATTAAAATTGACAATGGTCTGGAAGATATATTAAATAAATGTCAACAAGGCTTTCCAACGCGCGCGCAGAGCATCCGGCAATGAAACAGGTCATTGGAACCCCCCGCTGCGACTCTCCCGTTACGATAACCCATTTAGGGTATGATCCCTCCTGCCTTCCGCAGGCGGTTTGCCACCAGGCTCCGGGGACGGCCCCCGACATCATCTTTATCATCGGGTTTTCCGGCGTGGGGAAAACCACCCAGGGCGGGATACTCGCTCACCTGCTCGGTCGAAGCTTCATTGACCTGGATCAGGCGGTTACCAGAAGCGCCGGGAAGACCATACGGCAGATGTTCGAGGAAGAAGGAGAAGACCGGTTTCGCGCGATGGAGTCTCGTCTGCTGCGTGAACTGGCGACCACCGAACGCAAGGCGGTGATCGCCTGCGGCGGAGGGACGGTCTGTGAGCGGACAAACCGCCGTGTCCTCAAGGAGAACGGATTCAGCATCCTGCTGGTCGCCGATGCCCGGACCGTCTATGAACGCACCCGTTCATCCGACCGGCCGTTGCTGGACTGCGGGAATCCGCTGCAAAAGATTCGGGAACTTATGCGCGAACGCCGCCCCCTCTACCTTGAGTGCGCCGACTGGATGGTCACAACCAGCCGCGCGCTTCCTGATGAGCTCGGGAAAAGGATGTATGAGCGCTGTCAGACCTGGCAGCGCCCGGCCGATATGCTTCAGCCGGGTTGTAATCAGGCTGTCCTCCTTACCTGCAATCACCGCTCTGTCCCGCACAATGCCAGAATGCTTGTAAAAACCGCCAGCGATCATTGCCCCGATTCATTTCGTGAATAGCACCGTCACGTCTTTCCCCCCCGGCGGTTGAAAAACACCCGTCTGATGTGTGGCTCAAAGCGGGCGGCGCCGGTATTATTTGATATTTACAAACGCGGGTGCTTGTAATATAAAAATCCTGTTCAAGCAAAACAGAGTAACCGGAAGGAGGTGCCGATGGACGCGGGAGAACATGCGGTTTCCTATTTTGAGCAGGGGAATAACTGAGCGGTTTCCGTGTTTCGCTCGTTGAGCGAAATGGTTGAGGGCGGTGAGTCGATAGATTACCACCTGGCCGCGGGGTTTGGCGGCGGCCTGGGCGGAAGCGGCTACGTGTGCGGCGCTGTCGCGGCCGCCACCATGGTTATCAGCCTGGAGGGCAGGGGAAAGGAAAAAAAAGAGATCTACCGGGACGTGAATGGCTTTCTCAATGATTTTCAATCCCGTTTCGGAGAGATCAACTGCCGCGGGCTACTGGGAGTGGATCTGAAAACCAAAGAAGGCCTGGCATTTCTCGCATCGGAGGGGCGCAAAAAGTGCGCTGAATATGTCCGCTACGCGGCAGACCGGGTGAGCGAAATGATCAGAGGGAAGGAGTAGTGAAGGGATGCAGGATGCAGGATACAGGATACAGGATGCAGGATGCACGCGGGCAGAAAAGCCGAAATCCGAAGCACGGGGGAAGACAAACTCTAAATCCCAAATTCTAAAGGGAACCTCTAATTATTCATTTTCTTGTCATTCCCCGACTTGATCGGGGAATCCATGTGTTTGATTTTTATGGATTCCCGCTTTCGCGGGAATGACA
>Ga0255347_1004315_pt1 | contig 17331 bp, 11 predicted proteins | sample wastewater_treat_2_FD_192479 | JGI IMG/M metagenome (GOLD analysis project Ga0255347, IMG submission 192479) | Wastewater microbial communities from Lulu Island WWTP, Vancouver, Canada - plant24 | ecosystem: Engineered > WWTP > Wastewater > Unclassified | place: Canada: Vancouver, British...
CTTCTGCGCGTCCCCGACCGTTATGCGGTCGGAGGCTTCGAACAGGAGGTCGCGAAGCCCGGAGAGGGTCGCTCGGTTGATGTTGTCCTCGGAGAGTAGCTTGCCGACGTTCTGGAGGGCAGTCCTGATCTGCGTCCTCATGGCCTCGCCGCCCTCGCCTCCTGCGGTGCGTATCTCCGCGACGGAGAAGACCTGGTCCTCCGACGGGTAGACGAGGTACTTGCACAGCCTGCTGACCCTGGTCTCGAGAGCCTTCTCCCGCTCGGCCAGCTTGGCCTTGAAGTCGTGCGCCCTGAGCTGCTCGTGGGTGATGGAGTAGTCGTTGGGAGCGTCCTGAAGTCTCTTCATGGCGAGGACGGATCGGACGAGGTCGTAGATCTCCTGCAGGACGACCTCGGCCTCGGGTGCCCGGACGTCGAAGAGCGTCCTGTCGTCCGAGGGTCTCTTTATGGAGACGATCTCCGGCACCAGGAGAAACACCCTGTTCTGTTGTATGCGCGGCTGGTCGTGCTGCCGTCTGGTTATGAAGACGGCGGGGTCGGCCGTCTTCAGCCGGGGGGAGAGGAGGGCGAGCACGGGACGGTTCGTCGCGTCGGGGATGTGCTGCGGCTCGGCGACGTCCGTGACGACGGAGAAGCCTCGGCGGTCCTCAGTAACAACCTTGCGCAGCTTGGCCTCGAGCTCGGTGCAGAGTTGCTCCTCTGTAAGCGATTTCCTGATGCTGGACAGGGGGACGTTGATCGACGGCAGTGTATCGGCGTAGTAGCGCCCGCTGCCGAAGTGGAGGTAGTAGGCCTTCTCGGATATGCTCTTCAGCGCCTCCTGCACCTGCGAGGGCGTGAGCTCGGGGCGTGCGGTGGCGAGTATGGCGTCCGTCTCGGCGATCCCGAAGACGGTGCTGGACAGCCTCTGCGACTGGCCGGCGAGGCTGTGCAGCAGCACCGTCTTCCACGTGTCTACGTGATAGGGGACCCCCTGGGGGTGTCTGTTCTCGTCGTCGGCGATCTCCGCGTTGGAGCGCCCGGCCTTGAGCAGCGACGTGTCCGCCGTGCCGACGTCTGCGTTCACCACGGAGAGCAGTGCGCTGTTGTCGGTCCTGCCGAATAGCTCGTCCACCGTGCGCGAGTCCATGAAGTCCAGGTGGCATGCGTGAATCGCGGAGGGGTCGCGTTCCTTGAGCCAGAGGGATCGGACGGCGAGGGCGAGGATGCGAAGCACGCCCCTGGTCCTCTGGAAGGTGGGCACGGTGGAGAGTTTTTTGTTCAGCAGCTCGACCAGCGTCGGGTGAAATGGGTAGGAGGAGGCCATCTCCTCGACGTAGTCGTCCAGCCTGAACCCCGGCGGAAGGAGGGAGGCGTTCCGCCGATACAGCTCCCTGTACTCCTCGGCGCTCCTGCGGGCCTCGGCGGGGTCGATCGACTCGAAGAGCCGCTTGGCCAGCACGGAGGAGAGGTCCTTCGCCTGGACGGGGATCACGACCGTCTCGTCGCGGGCGAGCACGGTAGAGATGACGCTCATGGCGCTCTCCTGCTTGATGATCGCGTCCTCCCCGCCCATCTCCTTTCCGGAGGCCTCGGTCAGCATCCTGGCCAGGCCGGAGGTCTCGGCGGAGAAGGCGTCCTGCACGCTCGCGAGGGAGACGACAATGGCGATGCCCGGGTTCTTGCGAGCATGCTCGAACAGGGACATGAAGAACGCGCCGGGCATCTCGCGGGCATCGGGATGCGCTACCGCCCACCGGGCCGCGTAGTGCGCGAGCTCGTCGATCAGGATGAGGGTTCTGCGTCCCCCGAAGACCTTCTTGAAGTACCCCTCGTCCGGGGAATCGAGGCGGTGAAGGTAGTCCGAGACATCGGCCTCCAGCTCCGAGCCGCCGATCTGGCGGGCGACCTCGGCCCACAGAGGGTACGGCCTCAGGTCCGCGCCGCTGTGAACCCGGACGGGAAGCTGCTCCCCTGCGACGGCGACCACCGAGATCTCCCCCGGCTCGGGCAGTGCATCCTCAGGAAGCAGCTCCCCGACCTCGGCGGCTATCTCCCTGCCCCTTTTCGCTATGTGCAGACAAGCTATCATCGTGTGGGTCTTCCCCCCGCCGAAGCCTGTCTCCAGCCTCTTGAGCAGGGGCGCGGTGGTGTCGCCGTCAAGGCGGGCGAATACGTCCCTGACGACGAGTTTCATGTTGTCGGTGGCGTAGGTCCCCTCGCTGAAGAAGGTCCTTGCATCGGTGTAGACGGTTCTGGAAGCGCCAGCGCCGGCGCGGTAGCTGTCGTGCACCTCCCCGAGAGACGCCGTGAAATCGCCCAGATTGATTCTCCCCGAGAGGAGGTCCCTCCTCGGCACACATCCCTTCCGTATTCCCATACCCTCAACCTCCCTGCGACTGCCGTTTCGGAATCCAAGGCGCGCCAAGCCCGCGCCAGAGGCGCGGGCGGCTCCGGGCCCTTACATTCCATATACTACACCAGCGGGAGGGATTTAGAAACGGGGGCGCGGACGTTATCTTGAGGGAGCAAGGAGACGCGGCGGTCGATTGGACCGGGATTGCGCCAACCATTCATACTTCCACGGAAGAACCCCTGTGGGACAATTTATATTCAGGGAATGTTTTTAATCCAACTTACACAAGTTAATTCACCGCTTGACTTTGCATATTAGAGGCCTTAGACTGTTTCGCAAGTTGAAGGACAGGGGTAATTTTTACTCCGAAGGCCTTCAAATGTTCGACATTTTGAGGAGGTGTTTTTTTGAAACAGGGCAGGATGGTACCGGTTTTTGTTTTGATGGCGTGCGTCTTCATCTTTAGTGCCCCATTGGGGGCGGCCCGCGCCGACGACGTGATCAACTGGAAGTTCCAGAGCCACCACACGCCTGGCGCGCTCTCGACGACCTACGTGATCCCGCCGTTCATCGAGACGGTCAAGGAGAAATCCGGCGGCAGGCTCAACATCACCATGTACTACGCAGGCGAGTTGGTGGACTACCTGGAGGTCTTCCCGGCCATGCAGGCCAACATGATCCAGATGTCGAACACCAGTACGCTCTTCTGGAGGGGAAGCATCAACATGGGCTGGCTCCAGGCCGGCAACCTTCCCCCCTTCGTCTGCAGGAGCCTCGACGACTTCGAGGAGCTTTACTATCGAAGGGGCATCGACAGGCTGATCGCGGAGGAGATGGATGAGAAGGACATCCACTTCTTCAGCAGCCACAGCGTGGGCAACACCTACTTCTGGAGCAAGAAGCCGATCAACGGGGTCGACGACCTCAAAGGGTTCAAGGTCCGCTTCTTCGGGTCGATGTCCGACACGATGGAGCACTTCGGAGCGTCCCCGGTCATGCTCCCCCACCCGGAGACCTACATGGCCATAGCCATGGGTACCCTGGACGGGAGCGGCACAGCCTGGTGGCTGTACCGCGACCTCAAGCTTTACGAGGTGTGCCCCTACTTCATCGGGCCGGCGTGGCAGGTGCCCCAGGGGATGGAGCTTTGGGCGTCGAAGAAGGCGTGGGACGCTCTGCCTGACGACCTCAAGGAGATAGTCACGGAGGCGGCGAAACAGTTCGACAAGGACTACGCAAGGGTCTGCGATGAGCAGGAGAAGGAGATGTTCGAGAAGTCCTTCAAGGAGTGGGGCACGACCTACATCGAGTGGGGGCAGAAGGACATCGACAGGATAACGAACGAGTTCTCCATCCCGTACCTGGACAAGATCGACAGCGAGATAGGGTCGAAGGACGCGCGCGTTGCCGAGGGCATCAAGATCATCAAGCAGTTCATGAAGGATCGCGGCTACATACAGTAACAGCGGACCGGCGTACGTGAGCGCCGGCGTCAAGCCCCCCTCCTCCGCAGCGAGGCGGGGGGCGCATCTTAGACTATTTCGGGAAGAATTGACGAGGTGAGCGGTTTGGGCTTCCTTATCACTTTTATCAACTTCGTTGACGCGCTTAACGACTGGGTGGGCAAGATCTGCGCCTTTCTGGTGTACCCGACCATGCTCGTGCTTGTGTACGAGGTGGTGATGCGCTACGGCTTCAACAGCCCGACGATCTGGGCGCACGAGACTTCGTGCATGCTCTACGGGGCCCACTTCGTCCTGGGAGGGGCCTACGCGCTCCGATGGGGGGCCTTCGTCAACGTCGAGGCCATCTACATCAAATTCTCCCCCAGGACCAGGGCGGTGATGGACCTGTTCACCTGGACCCTGTTCTACGCGTTCGTCGGGACGCTGCTGTGGCTGAGCGCTCCGTGGGCGTGGGAGAGCCTGCGCGTCATGGAGTACTCGAACAGCACATGGGGGCCGTACGTCTGGCAGCTGAAGCTTACCATCCCGGCCGCCGCCTTCCTGGTCCTGTTGCAGGGCATGACCAGGACGATCAAAGATCTTCATTTTGCAATTACGGGGCGAGAACTGTTGACCGGCAGTGAAGCTCCCTCCGAAAGCCAGGTGTGATATCTATCATGAGCATTGAGTGGATCTCTGTTCTTCTCTTCGGCAGCATGTTCCTGGTTCTGATGATGGGCCTGCCGGTGGCCTTCGTTCTTGGAGGCCTGGCCACGGTGTTCACCGCGGTCTTCTGGGGCCCGGAATCCCTTTTCATCATAGTCGCCAGGACCTACTCCATGATGTCCACCACGACTCTGGTCGCCGCCCCGCTGTTCGTTCTTATGGCGACCGTGCTGGAGCGCTCCGGGGTGTCGGAGGAGCTGTACGATATGATGTACCGCTGGATGGGGTCAATCAAGGGCGGCCTCGCCATCGGCACGGTGCTGGTCTGCACCCTGATCGCCGCGATGTCGGGCATAGCCTCGACCGGTGTGGTCATGATGGGGGTCATGGCCCTTCCCGCCATGCTCAAGCGCGGGTACGACAAGAAGCTTGCGGTTGGCTGCATCCTGGCCGGGGGCGTCCTGGGACCGCTTATTCCGCCAAGCATCGCGCTGGTGCTGTACGGCACCATCGCGCAGGTCTCCATAGGCGCCCTGTTCGCGGGCGGGATGAGCGCGGGGCTGCTGTGCTCGGCCCTGATCATAGGCTATATCCTCATCAGGTGCTACATGAACCCCGAGCTCGGCCCTCCCATCCCGGCAGAGGAGCGCTCGAACTGGGGCGCTAAGATAGCCTCCCTGAAGGGTGTGCTACTCCCCTTCCTCCTGGTCTTCGCGGTGCTTGGCTCGATCTACGGGGGAATCGCAACCCCCACGGAGGCCTCCGCCGTGGGTGCGCTGGGGGCGATCATCTGCAGCGCCATACACGGCAAGCTCAACTGGGACTTGATAAAGGAGTCGGCCTACACCACGATAAAGGTGCAGGGATTCATGATGTGGATACTGTTCGCGGCCCAGGCCTTCGCGGCTGTCTACATGGGGCTCGGGGCATCGCGGATGGTCATAGGCCTGGTGAAAGAGTACCAGGTCGGATGGTGGGCGATGCTGATCGGCATCCAGGTGGTGTGGTTCCTGCTGGGGTTCGTGATAGACGCGTGGAGCATCCTGATGATCACGGCGCCTATCATCCTGCCTCTCATGCCGATCTACGGGTTCAACCCTCTGTGGCTCGGCGTGCTGTACGCGGTGAACACGCAGACCGGCTACCTCACCCCGCCGTTCGGCACGATGCTGTTCATGATGAAGGGAATCGCTCCGAAGGGAGTGACCACGTCGGACATCTATCGCTCAGTGGTGCCGTTCGTCATCACGCAGCTGGTCTGCCTGGCGCTTTGCATCGCGTTCCCGTCGCTGGTGCTCTGGTTGCCGAGCCTGTTCTTCAATTGACGAACCTATAACAACAGGAGGTGTTTTCATTGAGAAACCGAAGAGTCGCCACGCTTCTAACAGCTTTTCTGCTGATCGCGGGAGCGGCGCTTGTCGGCGCGTCATCAGCCTGCGCGGACGACGTGATAGAGTGGAAGTTCCAGAGCCACCACACGCCCGGCGCGTTGTCGACCACCTACGTGATCCCCCCGTTCATCGAGAGGGTGCGCGAGAGGTCGGGCGGCAGGCTCAACATCACCATGTACTACGCAGGCGAGCTGGTGGACTACCTGGAGGTCTTCCCGGCGCTTCAGGCCAACATGATCCAGATCTCGAACACCGGCACCATCTTCTGGAGGGGCAGCCTCAACAGCGGATGGTTCCAAGGGGGGAACCTGCCTCCCTTCATCACTCGCAGCCGAGAGGACTTCGAGGAGCTCTTCTACAGGAGAGGACTCGACCGTCTGACCAGGGAGGAGCTGGCGGAGAAAGGCATCCACTTCCTGAGCAGCCACAGCGTGGGCAACACCTACTTCTGGAGCAAGAAGCCGATCAACGGGGTCGACGACCTCAAGGGGTTCAAGGTTCGCTTCTTCGGGTCGATGTCCGACACGATGGAGCACTTCGGAGCGTCCCCGGTCATGCTCCCCCACCCGGAGACCTACATGGCCATAGCCATGGGCACCCTGGACGGGAGCGGCACCGCCTGGTGGATGTACCGCGACCTGAAGTTGTACGAAGTTTGCCCCTACTTCATCGGGCCGGCCTGGCAGGTGCCCCAGAGCATGGAGCTTTGGGTGTCCAAGAAGGCGTGGGACGCACTCCCCGACGACCTCAAGGAGATCGTGACCCAGGCGGCGGACGAGTTCAACAAGGATTACGCCGACGTTTGCGAACAACAGGAGAAGGAGATGTTCGAGAAGTCCTTCAAGGAGTGGGGCACGACCTATATCGAGTGGGGACAGAAGGACATCGACAGGATAACGAACGAGTTCTCCCTCCCCTACCTCGACAAGATCGAGCAGGACGTTGGCTCCAAGGACCCGAGGGTGGCCGAGGCCATCCAGATCATCAAGCAGTTCATGAAGGACCGAGGCTACATAGAATAGCCTGACGAAAGGGGGAGGCCGCCGGGCCTCCCCCACTTTCTCTCTCCCGCTTTCTTTTCTGAATTTCCTCGCCTAGAACACCGCGTAGTCGGCGTCCTTCGGGTCCGCCACGAACATGTGCCCCGGGGAGTGGGTGATGCAGAACGGCGGCTTGACGTCCATGATGGCCGCCTGCGGGGTGCACCCGCACGCCCAGAATACCGGGACCTCGCCGGGGTTGATGTCGACAGCGTCGCCGAGGTCGGGCCTGTTTATGTCCTTTATCCCTATCAGCGCGGGGTCCCCTATATGAACGGGGGCGCCGTGCACCGCGGGGAAGCGTCCCGTGCAGAGCACGGCCTTCGGCACCATGGCCGCCGGTATCGGCCTCATGCTGACGACTACCGGGCCTCTCAGCGCGCCGGCCGGGGTGCACTGTATGTTGGTGACGTACATGGGCACGTTCCGATTCTGCTCAATGTGGCGGACCGGAATACCGGCCTCGAGCAGGGCCCCCTCGAACGAGAAGGAGCAGCCGAGCAGGAAGCCCACCAGGTCGTCCCGCCAGTATTTCTTGACGTCGGTCGGCTCGTCGACGCAGACCCCGTCCTTCCAGACTCGGTAACGCGGGAGGTCGGTCGATATATCCGCCCCCGGCGCCACGAGCTTCGGCTCGGGGTCCCCCGGCTCGGTGACGTCCAGGATCGGACACGGCTTGGGGTTCCTCTGCGCGAATACGAGAAAGTCGTAGGCCAGGTCGCGCGGCAGGACTACAAGGTTCCCCTGCACGTGCCCCTTGCACATGCCGGGGGTCGGCAGGGTCCACTTTCCCTCCCTGATGAGCTGTCTTACCTCGCGCGGCGAGCTGTCCGCGAAGTCGGAAGCCTTCACTGGTCCAACACCTCCCTTATAGTGCTGATCACTACGCCGTCGTCCTGCAGCGCCTTTCGTATACGCGCCGCCATCTCCACCGCGGAGGGGTTGTCGCCGTGCAGGCATATCGAATGAGCCTTCAGTCTTATGTCCTGTCCCTCCGCCGAGCGAACCACGCCCTCCTTCACGAGGCGCACCATGCGCGCGGCCGCCTCGTCCGGGTCGTGCACGAAAGCGCCGGGCTTGCTGCGCGGAACGAGCGAGCCGTCGTTCATGTAGCCCCTGTCCGCGAAGGCCTCGGCCGCGTAGCGCACCCCCTCCTCGGCCGCGGCCTGTTCGAACAGCGAGTTGGCCAGGCCAAGGAGGATGATGTCCTCGCCCGCGTCGCGCGTGGCCCGCGCGATCGCCCTGGCCAGCGAGATATCCTTGGCCGCCTGGTTGTAAAGGGCTCCGTGAGCCTTCACATGCTGCAGCGACATGTCGTGGGCGGCGCATACCGCCTGCATGGCCCCTATCTGGTAAAGAGTGAACGCGTACACCTCGTCGGGCGAGCACCCCATCGTCCTGCGGCCGAAGCCCTGAAGGTCCGGAAAACCGGGGTGGGCCCCCACCGCCACGGCCGCTTCCTTGGCCGCCCGCACCGTGCGCAGCATGACCTCCGGATCTCCGGCGTGGAAGCCGCACGCCACGTTGGCGGAGCTGACGTGCGCCATCACCTCGCGATCCATCCCCATGCGCCACGGCCCGAAGCTCTCGCCCAGGTCGCTGTTGAGATCTATCCTGAACATCATTTCACCTCCTCGATCTCCTCCCAGCAGACGGCGTGCTCAACGCCGTCCACCCTGATGATCGCGCTTCCACTCGGCCGGGCCTGGACAGGCCTGGCCCCCGAGGAGCGCCACGCGGCCCGCATGGCCCTGAGCCCGTCGCGGGCGCGCGCCTCCCCCCTGACCAGCTCCACGGCCTCCTCCAGCGCGACCCTCGTGAAACTGACGACCGCCCCTGGCAGCCGCTGCGCCAGCGCTGACGTGTCCACCGAACACACAACACCGATCTTGGTGTAGCCGCCTGTCGTCTGCCTGTCCGCCAGCATGACTATCGGCTGGCCGTGCCCCGGCACCTGCACAGCCCCCAGCGGGATGGCGTCGGAGATGATGTCGGCCGGGCCGGAGTGCTCTATGGGCTCCCCGTCCATCCTGTACCCCATCCGGTCCGCGCTGTTCGATATTGCGTATTCGGTCCCGTAGAAGGAGGCTAGCCCTTTGTCCGTGAAGCAGTCCTCCTGCGGACCGGGCAGAACCCGCAGCGGTGCCGAGGGGTCCCGCGACGGACGGAGCTCCGCCGGGCATACCAGCCCCTCGCAGCGCCTCCACAGAGGAGCGGCCTCGCCGCAGCGCAGCGTGTCCCCCTTTTTCAGCGCCCTTCCCTCGTAACCGCCGACCTTTGCGCGCGTGTAGGTCGAGCGGCTTCCCATCACCAGCGGCACGTCGACGCCGCCGGATATGCACAGGTAGGCCCTGCAACCGAAGGATGGCGAGCCGAAGCCTAGCACGTCGCCCGCTCTTACAGTCACAGCCGTCCAGTTCGGCACCGGGGCCCCGTTCACTTTGAAGCCCAGCTCCGCGCCCGTCACCGCCGCCACGGCCTCCCCTTCGGTCACCTCCAGGGTCGGCCCCAGCAGGGTGACCTCGAGCGCCGCGGCGTTCTCCTCGTTTCCCACCAGTATGTTGCCCAGCCTGAACGACTGCATGTCCATGGCGCCGGCAACCGGCATACCCTGCCCCTGGTGGCTCCACCGGCCTGAATCCTGCACGGTCGTCAGCATCCCCGGCATCTGTACCGATAGCGCTAGAGAGCCGCTCATGCCGATTCCTCCTCGAGTATCTCCGGCCTGTAGGTCCGGCCGGCGGTGGCCGACTCGACGGCGTCGAACTCCGCCCTGTCCACGGGACGGAAGCGCACCCACATCCCCGCCTCCAGGAAGATCGCCGGGTCGCGATCCTGGTCGAACATCATCATCGGAGTTCGCCCTATGAGCTGCCACCCTCCCGGGCTGGCTATGGAGTATATGCCCGTCTGCTTTCCCGCTATGCCGACCGATCCGGCGGGGATCAGCTCCCTTGGGTTCTTGAGGCGCGGAGTCTCCAGCGAGGGGTCCATCCCGCCCAGGTAGGCGAAGCCCGGCGTGAAGCCGAGCATGTAGCAGTAGCAGTCGTTTGCCGAGTGGCGGCGGACCACCTCGTCCGCCGCCAGCCCGGTGTGTGCCGCCACGTTCTCCAGGTCGGGCCCGTCGTCACCGCCGTAAAGAACCGGGACGACCACGACCCTTCTCACGCTGCTCCCCGCCCCCGCGCCCGTCGAGACCATCATGCCCCCGAGCCTGCGCTGCAGAGCCTTGACGTCGGCAACCACCGGGTCGAAGTAGACGGCGAGCGATCTGTAGGTGGGCACCGCGTCAAGGAACCCTGGGAAGCCCATCTCCCTCACGGAGGCCGCGAGGGCCGCGACGCGCCTGTTCACGTCCATGTCTATCGCCTCGCCGTACTCCACTACCAGGCATCCGTCGCCGGCGCCGAGCAGCCTCGGATACACTTTATCCGGCACTCATACACCGCCTCCTTCCCTTCTGTCGACCTCGCGGCGCGGCTACTTGAACAGCTGCATGATTCCGGTGAACGAGTTGAAGCCCATCCACGCGGTGAACACGACTATCACCCAGCCCAGCGCCGACATCCACAGAGGGTGCCTGTAGTCCTTCATGATGCTCCTGTTGTGCGCGGCCATCAGCACGCAGCCGAGCGAAAGCGGCAGGATGAGCCCGTTGAGCGAGCCCGCCACTATCAGCAGCACCACCGGGCGGCCCACCGTCGCCAGGATGGACGTGGACGCCAGGATGAAGCCTATGATCCAGAAACGGTAGTAGTCATCCACGAACTTGAACAGCGTGCGCAGGAAGGAGACCGACGTGTAGGAGGCCCCGACGACCGAGGTTATGGCCGCTGCCCACAGGACCACGCCGGCAATCCGGAAGCCGAGCTCTCCGGCGCCGATCTGGAAGGCCGACGCCACCGGGTTGCTCATGTCGATCGCAGTGCCGGTCAGCACTACCCCGAGGAATGCGAGGTAGAGCAGGTAGCGCATCACGCCCGTGATCATGATGCCGTTGACCGACCCCTTGGTGATCTCGCCGATGTGCTCCTGCCCGACGATGCCGGCGTCGATGATCCTGTGGGCGCCGGAGAAGGAGATGTAGCCTCCCACCGTGCCGCCGACAAGCGTGAGGACCACCAGCCACTTGTACTCCTTGAGAAGCTGCATGCTGCCGAACGGACGCACCATCTCCTGCACCGTCTCCATGACGGGGGGCTTGGTGACGAAGACGATGTAGAACACCAGGATGAGCATCAGGATGCCAAGGATCTGGGTGAACTTGTCCATCGCCTTGCCGAGGTCCTTCCACAGGAAGATTGCGATGGCTATGCCGGCGCTGATGAAGGCGCCCACCATCTGCTCGGTGCCGAACAGTACCTGGAAGCCGAGCGCCGCCCCGCCGACGTTTCCGACGTTGAACGCGAGGCCGCCGAGCGCCACCGCGAACGCCAGGAAGTAGCCCAGGCCGGGGAGCACCCTGTTGGCCACGTCCTGCCCCCTCAGGCCGGATACCGCGAGCACCCGCCAGATGTTGAGCTGAACAACGATGTCGATGAGGATGGACAGCAGTATTGCGAATGAGAATACGGTCTTCAGTTCGTTGGTGAATGATACAGTCTGCGTCAAGAACCCTGGCCCGATGGCCGAGGTCGCCATGAGGAATGCCGCTCCGAGAAGAATGCTGAGTGTTTCGCTCCTGCTCCTAACCTGACTCTTTTCCAGCTCCGACATGCACTTGCCCTCCGAATCTCGATCATGATATGGCGCGCCGACGCGCCACAAGTATTATACACGAACTCCTCCCCGCGCCCCTCACTGCCCTTCAGCCTCGGCGACCCCGATAACCACTCGGCGGCAAGCTCGAGCGAGTTTTTCGAAATACGGAGCCTCGGTATTGCCCGACCAGGGTTGATGCTTTATAATCGCCTTAAATACAAATTTTCCAACAATGACTACTGTTCCAGTCGGAATAGGACCTCCGAGTCTCAGGGCCTAAAGGCGCACTACCCACGGACTGAGACCGACAGGGTGTGTTTGGAAACGAACACGCCTCTCATATGGCAAGGAGGCTTTTTTGGGACACCTGCTCAACCCCGATGGCGGATGCCGACGGGTTGAGGTCCTGTAGACGGCGAAGGCCGTCCTCCTTGCGCGGAGGACGGCCTTTTCATTTCCATGAGCGGAAGGGGGTGTGCAGGGCGAACGGATGAACGAACCCGCGACGGCGCGATGGACAACCCGAGCGGGCGTTATGTCCGGAGCGGATCGCGGGCTCGGTTTTTGTGGCAAACGGAGACATCCAGTCTTGAAAGGAGCTGTGTACAGGATGATTCAGAAGGTATTTTACGTCAACGGCATCGAGCGCAACATCGTGGTCGAGGACGACAGCGTCCTCTCCACCGTGCTTCGCGAGCAGCTCGGCCTGACCGGCGTCAAGGTAGGGTGCGGGCAGGGACACTGCGGCTCGTGCAACGTACTGCTGGACGGCAAGGTCACCCGAACGTGCGTGTACAAGATGTCCCGCCTGCCGGAGGGCGCGAAGATCGTCACTATCGAGGGGATCGGTACCCCGGACAATCTTCACCCGCTTCAGAAGGCCTGGATAAAGCACGGCGCGGCCCAGTGCGGCTTCTGTACCCCCGGCTTCATAGTCTCCGCGAAGGGGTTGTTGGACTCCAACCCGAACCCGACCCGCGAGGAGGTTCGCGACTGGTTCCAGCTCAACCGGAACGCCTGCCGCTGCACCGGGTACATACCGATCGTGGACGCCGTCATGGACGCGGCGAAGGTGCTGCGGGGCGAGATGGACGAGAAGGAGCTCGACTTCGTCATGCCGGCGGACGGGCGGATCTGGGGCAGCAAGTACCCGCGCCCGACGGCAGTGGCCAAGGTCACCGGCACCCTCGACTACGGCGCCGACCTGATCCTGAAGATGCCGAAGAAGACCCTTCATGCCGCCCTGGTCCAGGCCAGGGTGTCGCACGCCAACATCAAGGGGATCGACACCTCCGAGGCTGAGAGGATGCCTGGGGTCTACAAGGTCGTCACCCACAAGGACATCAAGGGCAAGAACCGCATCACGGGCCTCATCACCTTCCCGACCAACAAGGGAGACGGATGGGACCGCCCGATCCTCTGCGACGAGAAGATCTTCCAGTACGGCGACGCAGTCGCGATCGTCTGCGCCGACACCTACCAGAACGCGGTCGCGGCGGCCGAGAAGGTCAAGCTCGACCTGGAGGTGCTGCCCGCCTACATGAGCGCCCCGGAGGCCATGGCCGACGACGCGATCGAGATTCACCCCGGCACCCCGAACATCTACTACACGCAGAAGATCAAGAAGGGCGAGGACACCGCGCCGATATTCGCCCGCTCCGACGTCGTTACGGTGGAGGACGACTTCTACGTCGGCCGCCAGCCCCACATGCCGATAGAGCCGGACGTGGGCTTCGCCTACACGGACCACGAGGGGCGGCTTGTGATCCACTCCAAGTCCATCGGGGTCCACCTGCACCTCGCGATGATCGCCCCCGGACTCGGGGTGGAGCCGGAGAAGCTTGTGCTGATCACAAACCCGGCGGGCGGCACCTTCGGCTACAAGTTCAGCCCGACGATGGAGGCGCTGGTGGGCGCGGCGGCGCTGGCCACCGGCCACCCGGTCGCGCTGAACTACACCTGGAAGCAGCAGCAGCAGTACACCGGCAAGCGCTCCCCCTTCTTCGTCAACATGAAGTTCGCGGCGGACAGGGAGGGCAAGCTGCTCGCGATGGAGACCGACTACGCGGTCGACCACGGGCCCTACTCGGAGTTCGGCGACCTGCTGACGGTCCGCGGCATCCAGTTCATGGGAGCGGGCTACGACATCCCTAACATCCGCGGAGAGGGACGAACCGTCTGCACCAACCACGCGTGGGGCTCCGCCTTCAGGGCCTACGGATCGCCCCAGTCGATGTTCTCCTCCGAGGTGCTGATGGACGAGCTGGCTGAGAAGCTCGGCATGGACCCGTTCGAGATCCGCTACAAGAACGTCTACCGTCCGGGAAGCACCAACCCGACGGGGCAGGCGCCCGAGTCGTACAGTCTGCCGAAGATGTTCGAGGCTCTGCGTCCGAAGTACGAGCTCGCCAAGAAGCGCGCGGCGGAGGGATCGACCAGCCGCTTCAAGAAGGGCGTCGGTCTCTCCGTCGGAGTCTACGGCTGCGGCCTTGACGGCCCGGACGGCTCCGAGGCGCGCATCGACATGAACCCTGACGGCACCTTCACCGTCTGCACCGCGTGGGAGGACCACGGACAGGGCGCTGACATGGGCGCCGTCGGCACGGCTCACGAGGCGCTTCGCCCGATGGGCGTCGCCCCCGAGAAGCTGAAGTTCACCTGGCCCAACACCGCCAAGTGCCCGAACTCCGGCCCCGCCGGCGGCTCCCGCTCCCAGGTCATGACGGGCAACGCCGTACGCGTGGCCTGCGAGACCCTTCTCAGGGAGACAGCCAAGCCGGGAGGCGGCTACATGACCTACGACGAGCTGGTCGCGGCGGGCAAGCCGACATCCTTCACCGGCAAGTGGTCCGCCGCAGCGGGAGTCGCCTGCGGACCTGAGGACGGTCAGGGCTCGCCCTTCGTGATCTACATGTACGGGGTCTTCATGTCCGAGGTCACGGTCGACACCGAGACGGGCAAGACCGAGGTCGACAGGGTGACCCTGATGTGCGACTGCGGGAAGATCAACAACCGCCTCGTCGTCGACGGGCAGAACTACGGCGGCATCGCGCAGGGGATAGGCCTTGCGCTGACCGAGGACTTCGAGGACATAGAGAAGCACTCCACGATGCCCGGAGCGGGATTCCCGTACATAAAGGACATCCCGGACGACATCGAGCTGATATACTTCGAGGAGCACCGCGAGGACGGACCGCACGGCGCGGCCGGGATCGGAGAGCTTCCGCTCACCAGCCCGCACGCCTCCATCATCAACGCGATCTACAACGCCTGCGGCGCCCGGATAACCAGGCTGCCCGCCCTCCCGGAGAAGGTGCTGGCCGCGCTCGGGAAGTAACCGCATCCACAGTCGGGGGGGCGCTTTGCGCGCCTCCCCTTTTCATCTGAAGGACGAGGTGGCGAATGGAAAAGGCAAGACTTGTCGAGTTCGAATCCAGGTGCGTACAGGAGGAGCCTCCCTTCTGCCAGGCCGCCTGCCCGCTCCACCTGGACGGACGGGCGCTATGCGGATTCGTCAGCGCCGGGCGCTTCGACGACGCGAGGAAGCTCATCGAGAGGGCGCTTCCCCTGCCGGAGGTGCTGGCCCGAATCTGCGACGCCCCCTGCAAGGAGGCGTGCAAACGGGCCGGACTTGGCGGCTCGGTGGAGCTTGGGCTGATCGAGAGGGCCTGCGTTGAGCAGGGGCCGCTCAAAAGAGCCCCGCTGCTCATACCGAGGAGCGGCAAGAGGGTCGCCGTGCTAGGCTGCGGATTAAGCTCGCTGTGCGCGGCATCCGACGGCGTGAAGAAGGGCTACACCGTCGCGGTCTACTGCGACGAGGATCCAGCATCCCTGCTGACCGGCCTCTCCCCAGCCGTGACCGGCGAGGTCGCGTCAAGAGAGATCGCCTGGCTTCGCAAGGGAGGGGTCGCCTTCCTGCCGTGGAGCGAGCTTCCTCCCGTCCCGGAGCTGCTCGACTCCTTCGACGGGGCCTACGCAGGGCTGGACGACCCGAAGGCGGTAGCCGCACTGGGCGGGATGACCTCCGCGGATCAGATCAGCCTCGCCACGCGGGTGGAGGGGGTGTTCGCCGGGGGGGCGTCGCCGTCGTTCGTAATGCGGGCGGCCGACGGAAGGCGCGGCATGAAGTCGGTGGAGCGCCATATGCAGGGCGCTTCCCTTCATTCGGCGCGCGAGAAGGAGGGGCCCTACCCCACCAGACTGTACACCTCGACCGAGGGTGTGGCAAGCGTCCCGCCGATCGAGGCGGCGAACGGCCTCTACTCGCCGGACGAGGCTGCCGCCGAGGCGGGGCGCTGCCTGATGTGCGAGTGCATGGAGTGCGTCAAGCACTGCGCCTTCATGCAGCACTACAAGGGCTATCCGAAGAAGTTCGCGCGAGAGATATACAACAACCTGTCCGTGATACAGGGGACCAGGCTGGCCAACACCATGATCAACTCCTGCTCCCTGTGCGGCAGGTGCGAGAGGATCTGCCCGGAGGGCTTCTCGATGGCGGACCTCGTGTCGGAGGCCAGGCGCGAGATGACAAGGCAGGAGAAGATGCCCCCGTCCGCGCACGACTTCGCGATGGAGGAGATGCGCTTCTACAACTCCCCGAAGGCCGCGCTGCTGCGGGGCGACCCGAATGCGGCCCGGCCGGCCTACCTGCTCTACCCCGGCTGCAGGCTTTCGGGGTCGTCCCCGGAGGGGACCGCGCGGCTGTACGAATTTCTGCGCGAACGGCTGGAGGGCGGAGTCGGCATGTGGCTGCGCTGCTGCGGGGCCCCGGCTGAGTGGGCGGGGCGGGACGACGAGGCAGATGCGGGGCTCCGGATCATGCTGGACGAGTGGAGGTCCATGGGCTCCCCCCTGGTCCTGGTCGCCTGTACGAGCTGCCTGTCGCTGTTCAGGAGGAAGCTGCCCGAGATGAGGACCGCCTCGCTTTGGGAGATCATTGACGGGATGGAGCTGCCGGAATCGGTCCGTGCGCCCGAGCGGGTCCTGGCGGTGGCCGACCCCTGCACTGCGGCCGGGATGCCGGAGGTGCGCTCGGCCGTCCGCAACATCCTGGCAAGGTCCTCCGTGCGCTTCGAGGAGCCATCGCTGTCCGGCGAGCTGACCTTCTGCTGCGGGTACGGCGGCCTGCAGGAGTGCGCCAACCCCGACCTCGCGCGAGCGTCGGCCAAGGCGAGGGGGACGGAGAGCGAGCACGATTTCCTTGTGTACTGCGCGATGTGCAGAAACAGCTTCGTCCAGTCGGGCAAGCCCGCCGCCTACCTGCTCGACCTGCTCTTCCCGCGGGGGCCGGACGACCCTGCGGGTGGAAAGGCGGCCGGCTACTCCGACCAGAGGGAGAACCGCGTCTCCCTGGTGCGCTCCCTCAAGAGAGACCTGTGGAAGGAGGAGGACCTGATGGAGGATCACGAGTCCGTGCGGGTGCATCTCTCCCCCGAGACGGAGGCGCTGCTGGCGGAGCGTCGAATTCTGCTGGACACGGTGAGGAGGACGATCTGGGCGGCCGAGCGAGGCGGCAGGAGGGCGAGATCCGCCGACGGATCGTACCTGGCGTCCCTGCGCCCGGCGTCCGTCACCTACTGGGTGAGATACTCGCGGCGCGACGACGGCGCCTTCGACGTGCTCGGCGGCTGGAGCCACAGGATGTCCGTGGTCGGCGCGGAGGAAGAGGCATGAAAGAGCTGACGAAGTCGTTCGAGAAATACCTGGACGCCGTTTGCGACTCGTGCGGGGTGAGGCTCGAGATGAAGACCG
>Ga0255347_1004316_pt1 | contig 17327 bp, 10 predicted proteins | sample wastewater_treat_2_FD_192479 | JGI IMG/M metagenome (GOLD analysis project Ga0255347, IMG submission 192479) | Wastewater microbial communities from Lulu Island WWTP, Vancouver, Canada - plant24 | ecosystem: Engineered > WWTP > Wastewater > Unclassified | place: Canada: Vancouver, British...
CCAGCCGCGCTTGACCTGTGCAGAGCGTTCAAGACTGACCAGTGGGATGCGATTCTGGCACGGTATCTTATGGGCAGGGAAGACATCAAAAGAGAGTTACAGCGTACCCGAAGCATTGTGCGTATTTCACTTCGATTGCCCCACGGTAAAGACATTACTCTTTCCCCAGGTGGTCAGAATCCGCTTATCAAGGCGTTTGTCGAGCAGTTCTGTACAAGGTTTGTCCCGGGAGGCGTGGTTCTTTATGTCGGAGATGCGGAAAATAAATTCCAGTACTTTGAAACCGAGTATTTGGCTCGTTTGGGTGTACAAATAGATCCAGCCTCCAAGATGCCGGATGTAGTTGTTTATGATGCTAAGCGTAAGTGGTTGGTTATCGGCGAAGCTGTGACAAGTGCCGGAGTTGTGGACGGAAAGCGTCGTCGCGAACTCAAGGAGTTGTTCGCAGGATTTCGCAGTGGTCTTGTTTTTGTAACAGCATTCGAAGACCGGAGCACGATGGGTCGTTTTTTGAGCCAGATATCATGGGAAACGGAAGTGTGGATAGCCGATGACCCAGATCATGTTGTTCACTTCAACGGCGAACGATTTTTGGGGCCTTATCCAGATACCGTTAGTTGAGTTTTATCTTGAGCCGCGTGGTTCTTGCGCGTTTGATGCGGCATTAACTTGAAAGCGGTGGTTGGTGTCGTCTCAGGGATTTTTACTGTGGCAAGCCCTGATCGTACACTTTGCGGCCTTCTTTGATGGCCGCATAAACACGTTGTTCTTGCGCCAACCGTTTCTGGTATTTAGTTTCGCGCACCTGATCCGTCGGCGACGGCACGAACCCCTCCATGTCGGCACGCGGTTTTTCACGCAAGCGTTCAGCACCCATGCGGATCAAGGCCAGCGCCTCCGCATGTTGCGGCGCGTCCGGCGCCAGCTTGTCCAAGATGCGGCTGACCTCGGGACGCGCGAAGCTGATGGTTGCGCGCTGACGGTCTTTGTGTGATATGGAAATGGTGATTCCGGTCAACTCCGTCAGCCGTTTCAGTTCTTTTTCCGTCAGCGGACTGCGGCCGCCGGTATTCGCGGGATATGCGGACTCGTAATATGCATAGTATGGCGCGTTAATGTCTGTCCATGTGATCAGCCGCTCAAGATCTTCCGCGTTTAAGACCACGCCCGCGTGACGCGCCCGCGCTTTTTTGATCAGCTTGGAGGGGTGGCTGCCCCAAGAATAAGGCGGCATGGTCTCGGCCGGACCCCCGCCCACACAGGTAATGGCGCCTAGCGCCCATAAATCCACATAAGAGGTGCTGAATAACACGTCACGGTCGCCGGCCAGGTTCAGCTTTTCCCCAGCCTCCTTGCCGTAGTCGTGGCAGGAGACGCAGTGCTTATCTAAAACCGGCTGCACTTCGCGCTGGAAGCAGAAGGTCCGCGGGGCACCGCGCCAGCCCTGCAGCCGGTCCGGCTTGCGCTGTAACGCCAAAGGCCGTGCCGCAGCAGGAGGGATATCGCCCACGCGGTTCTCGTGACAACCAACGCAACCGTAACTTTCGCCGGGTTGCAAGTATATGCCGGAACGCATCGACTGCACCATCATGCCGTTTTCGTCCAAAGCTTGGAAGAACACGAACGTATTGCCCGGCACCTCGAAGTAGGCGCTGCCGTCAGCCTCCACCGGCACAGTGCCCAAAATCCGCTTGTTGACGAAATTGTGCCAATTCATGCCCGGTGCCTGTTCGCCATGACCGAACCAGCCGCATGCCGAGAAACTGCGTTTTTCCGGTGATTCAACGATGCGCAACGCCTTGATCGAACCCGGCTTGACCCCCTCCATATGTGTGCCTATATAAACATTCTGCAGATAAAAAAGCCCCGGGGCGTTGGGGTTGTCGAAGTTGCGGCGCGGCGGGATAACCGCAGGCTTGCGCCGAGGCATAAGCGGCATCGGATCGTAGCAGCCCGGCGCCTCAACATGTACCAAGATTTCGTGCCCATGCAGATCAAGGTAATAAATGCCCATCTCTTCGCCATTGCCGGTTTTGCGGGCGCACAGGAAGTGAGTGTCATCCAAGGGGTAAGGGTCCTCGTACTTGATTGGCAGGCGAACGGTCGAGTCGAAGTCTTCTCCGCTGGTCTTGACGCGGCTGATGAAATCTGCCGGCCAGGTGCGTAATATCGGCTCGCGCCCGTCAACCCCCAGCGAACGGTCGATCAAGCCCAACGCGCCCCAAGGCCGGTCGTGGCAGGATGTCAGCACTGCGATCGCCAGATGGCTCTGCGAAAGCGCCCGCGCGTCGATCACTCCGCCCGGGCTGGTGGTGTTGTTGCCCCAGTAGATGGCATGGCCTGTGCCGTCGGGGTTGCAAACCCACAATCCCTGAGCGTCACCGAAGTTACGGTCCACGTATTCCCAACGGTCATACATGACGCGGCCATCCGGGAGCAGCGAGGCATGACCTTCGAAAAGCGTGGATTTGCCGATCTGGTGGATGTTAGCGCCATCCGCCTCCATGCGATACAGGTTGCACATGATATGGCGGTTGCACATGCAGTACTTGGGTTCGCGTGAACTGGAAAACAGGATGTCGCCGTCCGGCAGCCAGATCGGATCGATATCCGAGACTCCGGGCGCGGCGGTCAGTTGCCGCAAGTTCTTGCCGTCGGCGTGGCTCGTGTAGATTGAGTAGTCATCTTCCTTGTTCCGCCGCATTGAGAACACAATCTGTTTCGCGTCAAAACTCACATCAGGATCACGCACGGTCGCCGCAGGGCCGGGATCGAACAGAGTCCGCACTGTGCCGGATGCGGCATCCAGCAACTTCAAGGCACCTTGGGTATCATATCTATCCGTGTTGATTTCGCCGGTCTGAAATATCGTCTCGGTGTTGTGATGGTCTGGCTTGTACTGCCTGCGGGTCACAAAGAGGATTGGGTGCGAATTGACCAGCGGATTCTTGCGCACGAGTGCCTCACGTGCCAAGTTGTCGAGCGCGGCCATGTCATCCGCCGCCACGATCGTTTCAAGACGGTCAAGGAGTTCGCGCGCCGGGTAGCGCGTGCCGAAAGGTTTGGCCAGCTCATTGATCGCGGCACGCAGACGCTCTGCTGCTACGCCGCAGGTTTGCGCTGTTTCACGCTCCTGTGGCTTGAGTTGCGCATCATCCGCCCGGCACACAATGGCCAAGGCCAGCCCAACCAAATATATCAACGTTATTTTCAAACCTACCTCTTTTTTTAAAGCTCTCAATTTCTAAAGTTTTTGTTGTATCTGATTAAGAAAACCCGCTTGTCCCAAGATGTCGCGGTAAATGCGTTCGGTCGCGACAACGGCGGCCTGCCATGAGAAGTCTGCGGCGCGGCGCAGTCCAGCAGCGACCAAGGCTTCACGCCGCGCGCTATTTTCCAACAGCGGCTCTGTGGCGGCGGCGATCGATGCTGGCGAGTCAGGGTCACAGGCGCTGATGGCGTCGCCGTGCATGGCTGCGAAAGGTTTTTCGGAACAGACTGCCGGACAGCCACAGGCCATGGCTTCCAGCGGCGGCAGACCGAAGCCCTCATCGTGCGAGGGGAAGACCAGTGCGGCAGCCAGCGAGTAGACTTCGGCCAGATCAGCGGGCGCAATGTAGCCGGGCAAGTTCGTCTGGGCGGCGGTGCCGAGTTCGGCGGCGGTTTGGCGGATGGCGCGGCGCATCTGAGCGTCACAGTGCCCGGCCAGTGTCAGTTGCAATTCGGGGTGTTTTGGATGCAAGGCGGCGAAAGCGCGCATGACGCCGTCGATGTTCTTGCGGCGGGTGAGGTCGCCGATGAACAGCAGGAACTTTTCGGCCAGACCGTAACGGGATTTGGCGCTCTGCAGGCGGACAGGGTCGGTACACGGCTTGAGATCGGGAGATATACCCGGCGGGATCACCGTGATTTTGGACGCGGCTTCTGGGAAGCGCGCACAGATGTTTTCACGGGTGTGATTGGAGAAGGCGATGATTCTGGCGGCACGCCGGATGGAGCGGGGCATAAGCATACGGTAGTGTAAACGGTTCCCATATCCGCAGAAGCTCGGGTGGGTGAAGACGTGCAGATCATGGACCGTCAGGAGCGTCGGGCACGGCGCGAGCAGCGGCGCGACATAGGCGGGGGCGTGCAGTAGCGGGGCGCGGTAGCGGCGCAACAGCACCGGAAGCGCGGTCTGCTCCCAGAGTATGCGCAGAAAACGGGAGTTACGGGCGAATGCGCTGGTCAGCAACCGCACACGCGCGGCGGGCGGCACAGGGCGGTGCGTGACTGGAAGACAGGCGCAAATCGGCATGGTTCCGTGTTCGGCGAGGGCGCGGAGAGTCTGGTGTACGGTCACTTCCACGCCGGAATAAGGCTCGCGCAGGATCATCGCATTGAAAAATACTGTTGGCGTGTCATTCATGGCGGGGTGCAAACAGCAGTCCAGTTACGCGTAATATAACAATTATCCCTTGGGAGTAAAAGGTGATAGGTAAGAGGTTAAAACCTTGCACCACGCAACCGCGCCCCGCCCGTTTTTACACTCATCATTGCGAGCCACTGCGTGGTCGCAATAAGCGAAATCGACCCGCGACCTGCGGCTGGAGCCGCCCCCCAAAAAAAACCTCTGTGCTCTGGGGTTCCAAAACCCGAGCCACGCCATCCAAAAAAATCTGCGTCCCTCTGTGTTAAAAACACCCTAGCAGTGCCAAAACAAACTAACGCACTAATTAACTAATGCACTAATTAACTTCCCCGCTATTAGTTTTCGCCCGGAACGGAACCCCGCTCCGGGCGAAAGTCTTACCTATACAGCCGCCCGATCTCTTCCTTTGCCACCTGGCACCACGCTATCGCGCGCTCAGGATCCTGCTGGATCGTGTCGTGGTCTTTCATGATGATTTCAAGGTGGCATCCTCTGGCTTTTTCGAGAATGTCCCGGATGTCCCGGCGCGCGGCATCCCTGTCAAAGCTTGGGGCCGACAGAATTGACGGATCAGGCCTGCAAGAATAGACGTATTTATCCTGAAGGGCTTCCGCCATTTTGGCGCGGTCACAAGTCGGGGAAACGCTGACACGGCGGATGTTCGGGATCTCCTTCAGATAGTCCCAACGCTCTGATATCGGCTCGCAGCAGCCGTAGCAGACTAGGCCGAAACGTGACATCACCGGCTTCTGGTACTGCAAGACGAATTCATTGAACAGTTCCGGGGCCAGATCCTTGGTGTCTTGGCTCTCGAACAACACCCACAAGTCCTTGGCGCGCGCCGTGCCTTCATAATCCTTGGCCGGCAGTTCGTTAGTCCAGCCGAAGCCGCCGGAGCCAATGTAATCCCCTTCATTGTTGAGGCTGTACAACCCGGCGTTCTCTAAAAACGCTATCAGGTCCAGTGTGCCGTCACGCAAGAAAGCCATCAGGTTATGCAAGCCCTCGGGATTCTCTTTGATGTCGCGCTTGAACGACTCCAGTCCGCGCAACTTGATCAGTTCACGTGTGAGTCCCAGCGACCAGTACCATTGCTCGCGCAGCTTGATAGGGAGCACACGGTCAAACACTTCACGCGCCAGATGCACAACATCGGTCGTGGCGTCGCGATCCACCGAGATCACCTGAAACTGCAGGCCGCTTAAATCATTCAAATCCTTCAGGGCTGGCTGCGGGTTGACCGCTGACGTGTCCGGGCCCCAGTAAGTGCGCTTATAAACCCAACCTACCTTGAACCGGTTTTCGACCACACGGTCGTCCCCCATCTTCTCGCCCCAGAAAATCTCCTTGCGTAAGCGATGCTCCCAGTGACGGGCCAGCGGATTCACGCAGTCAAGCTCCGCATCCGGAATGATCTCCCGCCAACTGAACTCCGGATCGCACAGGATCAGCGGCCGTGACGCCTGCAACGTGTTTGTGCGCATCCAAAGTGTTTTCTTTTCGGCTTCAATTTGACGCATGGACAACGCCATCACCCGTTCTCCCAGCCTTCTGAGCACATCCCGCTCCGCAGGCGTGATCCTCAGGTGCTCTACATGCGTGTCCAGCGCCACTTTGCCTGGCTGATCATGGTCATTCATAAAACCAAACCCCCTTCTTTTAGCTGCTGTTATTGTTCAGGCCCCGCCCCGCACAAGCGGGCAAACCCAAGCGAATCATCCAACACACGGTTTCGTTGTAATATTTGCATTATATCGGACACCGTTGGTTTTGTCTATAGAGCGCGGTTATTCCGATTTTTTAGAGGCATCTGTAGCGCTTGGCGCAGACACCTTGCCCGTTTTATCCTGATCGTTTTCGTACCCGTAGCTGAATACACGCGGCGTATCAACATACGAAAGGCTGGGCGGCAAGCCCTCGGCAACACCTTGGCGCGGCATATACTGCACCTCACAAGCTTTGACCGCACGGTTCAGCTTGTCAGTTTCTAAAACCCTATGGCCAGCATGGGTGAAACGCTCGGCCTTGTCGCCGTGCGTGCGGTACCAGCCGATCAAACGCCCGTTTTGGTCGTATTCGTAAAGATCCTTCCAGTCTTTTTGCATCGTCAGCACAGGATCGGCATACCGGCGCTCGACATTGCGGTAATCAACGGAGAGCACCTGCCCGTCGTCACGATACACGCGTGTCTCATTTGGTAGGTAGTGAAACGACACGATCGCAGGCGGCGAATAGATCTCGCCCGCTTTCACAAAGCAGCCGATGTCAACCCGGCTGCTGCGGGTGGCAGATGGCAAACCGTCAACCCCGACCGGACGATAAACCCCGTGATAAGCCACACTCACCTCCACCTTGGAAGCATTAGCGTCCAAAGCTTTGATCTCTATCTTAGCGGGGTCTCCTTGCAGCACCGCCCAGATGAATTCGACACCGGTCTTTTGCGGCGCGGTAGAAGCCCCAAAGGTCATACGCCTGACACGCCCGACATCGCGCACCACCCGCGCTATCGCGAACGGCGTGTCGAACAACCCTTCTGGCCGCAAGTCGAAATAGTCCTTGCCCGCCTCTGCCTGTCCGTCTTTCAACGTCCGCAACGCCACCAGCGGCGGTATGGTTTCCGGTGTCAGGTCATGAGCCATTTTAACCATCGCATCCGCGTCCAGATTTTTGACGTCGAAGACCGCTGGATGCGCCGCCCCCGTCAGGTAATCTTCCGGCTTACGGAGATTTTTTTGCGTGGCGCGCAAAATCATCTGCAATATGGGTGTCATGGTTTTTTGTGCGGCCAACACCTTTTTTGTCTCGGGTCTGAAAGCCGCCATGGTCGCGGCGAACGCCTCCAGAAAAGGCAGATCTGTAAATGACGAGCCTTGTGAGACGACATAATAAGGTGTGTTCACCGGAAAATGGTCGTCCTTTCCGGACTCGTAATCTTTATGGGCCGGGAAAACCCATGTCTGATTGGAAGCGTACACGCGGAACATGTTTATCGCCTGATAAGGGTCGGTGACCGCCATGCGCGGCAGGCTGCGCCACATCGGGCCGCTGATCATGGACAGCGAAGCGTTGCCAAGAACCGGTTGTTCGAAAAACATGTTGGGCAAACCGCGATGCGTCTGCCACTTGACCGCATCCTCTCCGTAAACCACAGGTGTCAAACCCGGGAAATTGGTCACAACCAGTAGCGAGTGCCCCTCATCACGGTTGACATAAAGGTCGCCGAAGTTGCCGGATGCCTCATTGGCGCGCATCCATCCGGCGAGCGCGGTTGCGGCTGGACCGCAGTAATCGGCTGCGAGTTCGGAAATCATACGGCTGTCCGCTCTAGTGAGCACGATCAAGGGTCTGAAAAAACCGGAATCGAAATCAAAAACCGTATTTGCCGCATTGACCTCTACCGGCCGCCCGGGCAACACCGTCACCGGTGCCGCCTGCGTCACGCCTTCCACCGGACGGGTTCCCAAGGCTTGGGCTTTTTCCAACAAAGCCTCGAAACGGGGCATGCCCCTCAACGGCTTCAGGTCATTATCGTTACGGATAGCATTAACGTCACGGAATCCCAGCTCGATGGCCCGCTCCAGCGTGTCTAGCGCAGACCCCTTATCGGCATAATAGGCTAGCGCGCAGGCGAGATTATAACGCCAAGTGGCATCCAGCGGCAGCAACTCGACAGCCTCGCGGCAAATCTTTTCCATCTCGTCCGTGCGCCCGGCTCTAAGGCTCTCCATCAGACGCTGACGCAACACGCGGTGTTTGGGAAACACCAACGGCATCTCAAAAACATTCGTCGCCGCCACCGCGCTAAACGCCAGAACACCAGAACACATTACAGTAGCGCACAGTTTATCAATTCTCATTCTCATATCCTTTCTCTTCACTCTTCACCAATCACTTTTCACTCTCTATTGATCCCGCCCCCGATTTCGACCCGATGCCTCAGACCGGGAGGGACGAGCGTCTGCTCGTCCGGGCAAGCAGACGCTTGCCCCTCTCGGTAGGCGGAGACGCCCGCGCTCCAGTGGATACTTTCCGACGCCTCGCGCTGGAGGGCGAGTATCCTCACGAGCCGCGGACGGCTCGGCGAGCCGTCCCTACCGAAAACCTGAGCGTTCCAATTATCCTATCAGTCATGGCTTGTCTATCCACCCCGCTCCAAGCGCCTCGTCACCGTCATACACGACAGCCATCTGGCCGGGGGTCACCGCGAATTGCGGTGTCGCGAAATTTGCCACAAGCTTATTATCATCCCGCAATTCCAAGCGCGTTGCAACCCCGGGATGACGGTAACGCAACCTTACCGTGAAATCGCACCCGAGATCCGGCGCTTTACCAGCCACCCACCGCATATCAGACACAAGGCACCCATCAGAAAACACGCCCTCGCGTTCTGCCACCACCAGCGTATTTGTTTCAGCGACAATCTCTTTCACGTATACTTTATGGCCTACCGCAATCCCCAACCCTTCGCGTTGACCGATAGTGTAGTGGATAATGCCGCGGTGCTGCCCCAGCACCGTCCCCGACTCATCGATTATCGGCCCCGGCACCGCGCTGCCGTTCGTGAAAAGTACTGAGATATCGTCACCCTCAAAAAAATCCTGGCTCTCGCTTTTGCCGGCGATTTGCTCAAGCCCTGCACGGCAGACCAGCTCGCGCATTTCGGTCTTGGTCTTGTCGCCCAGCGGGAATATCAGTTCCGGCAACTGCGCCTGAGACAGCCGGGTCAAAAAATATGACTGGTCTTTCACAGTATCGATGCCCCTCAGCAAGCGGTAAAGCCCCGTGGCATCGTCACGCACCACCCGCGCATAATGGCCGGTGGCGAAACGGTCAAACCGAATACCGCGCTCACGGGCGCGCGAGAGCAGAAAACCGAATTTCATGACCGGATTGCACACGGCGCACGGATTGGGCGTGTATCCTGCCAATCGGCGCTCTGTGAACTCCTCTAAAACCCATTGCCGGTATTCCTGCGCCAAGGGGATGGTGAAGTGCTTTATGCCTAGACGTCCGGCGGTTTCACGCGCCGCGTTGATGTTTTCAACCTCGCCTGGACCAAAGCAGCCGCTCTTCGTGGGCGCAGTTTCTGGCATGGCGGAGTCCCAGATGCTCATAGTCAGGCCGATCACATCATAACCTCGCTCTTGCAGCAACAGCACAGCGGCGGCAGAGTCCACGCCCCCGCTCATACCCACTGCGACCGTGAGTTTTGCAGGCATAGCTGACCGCGCACAAGTCATTGTTCAACCCCTTTGTTGCCTGTGTTGCCGTGCAACGCCGTTTCCAGAAATTCGTAGCGTTTCCCCCCGCAGCAAACACATTGCGGATCGCGCCGGGCGATGGCTGAACTGCCCTGCCCGCTCCATATGTCAAACCGATGCAGGCGCACGGGACTAGGAGGCGCTCCGATCAGCAACTTGAGCGCCGCAGTCACCTGCATAGCCGCGACCCACCCAACAATGGTGGGAAGCACGCCGAAAGTGGCGCTAGGTTCGGACATGGCCGAGACGGGATCACAGAACACGCAACGCAGGCACGGTCCTTCCTGCGGGATTATGGCCATAGCCGCGCCGCTTGTGCCCATAACTCCGCCGTATATCCATGGTTTGCCTTCGCGTACGCAGGCATCGTTGACCAAGTAACGCACGGCGGCATTGTCGGCGGCATCAAGCACCACGTCAGCCCGGCGCACCAAGCCGACAACATTCTGCGCTGTCACAAAATCCACTGTAGGTTCTACACACACACCAGAATTGACCGTGCGCAGACGATTGGCGGCAGCCACGACCTTGGGCAGTCGTGCTCTCGCGTCTTCCTCATCGTATAGCATCTGACGGTGCAGGTTGTGCAGTTCCACTATGTCGCGGTCGACCAATAGCAGCCTGCCCACCCCCGCACGGGCCAGCCAAGCCGCCTGCGTGCTGCCCAGCGCGCCGCAGCCAACCACCAGCGCGGTCGCGGCACTGATGCGCCGCTGTCCTTCCGCACCTATAACCGGCAATGCCACCTGCCGCGCGTAACGATCAGGCGCTTCCGGTGCTTCAAATTTATCGCCAATGTCAGACATGCGTCGATTCCGTTTGCTCCCCAAAGAATGCTTTCCAACAAAACCTCAAGTTATGCGGGGCCGAAAACTTAGACTCCGGCATCTCTTAGGGATGTTAGTGATTATAGCACTTTACTCCAGCATCGATCAATAAAAGCAAACACCTTACAGCTCTTATATGCGGGTGTGGTTTTACTTCGTTGCACCGCACCTAGGATTCAGGAGCCAGGGTTCAGGCTTGTTTTGCAACGACTTACGTAGTAACGCCCTTCCTGTTGTGGCGCCCTCAAAACTGGAGACACACAACTGCTTGTCATAATCGCCATAAAAGGTTGTCGCGTAACCCCTGAACCCTGAACCCTTTGACCTTTTGCGATTCAACTTTATTGAATCGCACCCCTTATATGCCTGCCCCACGCTCTCCGCTTGCCCTGCCGCCGGATTAACGCTAAACTGACAACGTAATGACAAACTTTGTGCTGAAAAATGTGCGGGCCGTCGATCCCGCTGCTGAACGCGATGAGACCGCCGATATTATTATCCGTGACGGCTTTATCAGTGAGGACATCGAATCGTCCCACGGCCTGACCGTGATTGATGCGGACGGCCTGATAGCTGCGCCCGGCTTCTGGGATTTGCACGTGCATTTCCGCGAGCCAGGCAACACGTCTGCCGAAACCCGCCAGACCGGAGCCGCCGCCGCTGCTGCGGGCGGTTTCACGCATGTGGTTACCATGCCTAACACCAACCCCGCCGGTGATTCTCCAGCTTGGGTGCGCGAACAGATTGAGGCCGACCTGCCGGTCAAAATCCTGCCGTCGGCCTGTATCACACACGGTCGCCAAGGTCAGAAAATAGCCGAACTGGCCGCGCTCGCCGCCGCCGGTGCCGTAGCTTTCACGGACGACGGCGCCACCGTGGCCGACACAGCCTTGATGCGCGCTGCCATGGCTGCCGCCGCAAAGTTAGGCAGACCGGTGATGGATCATGCGGTTCTTCCTGAGATATCCAAGAATGGCATGATCCGTGACTGCCCGCTGGCCCAGTCGCTCGATCTCCCGCTATTCCCGCCAGAAGCAGAAACAGAAGCAGTAAAGCGCGACATCCAGTTATGCCGCGAAACCGGTTGCGCCACTCATATCCAGCACATCTCTTGCGCAGCATCAGTGGAAGCGATTCGCGCTGCCCGCGCTGCGGGGCTGCCGGTAACCGGCGAAGCCTCGCCGCACCATTTGGCCATAGCGGTCGAGGACGTGCCCGGCGATGATGGTAATTACCGCATGAACCCGCCGCTCGGCAACCGCGCAGATGTGCGGGCTATACGTGACGGCGTGCTTGACGGTACTCTAACAATGTTCGCCACGGATCATGCGCCGCACACGCCAGAGACAAAAAACCACGGTTTCCGCAAAGCCGCGTTTGGCGTCATCGGCCTTGAGACCGCAGTGGGTGTAACCTGGCGCGTGATGGTTGCCGAAGAGGGCATGTCAGTGACCGACTGGGTGGCGCGCTGGACATTGGGCCCGGCCGCGTTGCTGCGCCGCCCTGCGCCCACGCTCGCGGTCGGCAGCCTCGCTGATCTAGTGCTGCTCGATGCCCGCACTCCGTGGCAAGTCAATCCCGACACTTTCCGTTCGCTATCGCGCAACACGCCTTTCGCGGGATGGACTTTGCCCGCCCGCGCGGTTATGACAATCTGCCAAGGCCGCACGACTTTCTGTGATATCTAGCCACGCCCACTGGGCGGGCGCCAACGAGGGAATAACTGGAACGCTCAACGTTCAAGTTATGGGTGAGAGGTAAGTGGTAAGCGGTAAGTGGTCTGGAGGCGGGCGTCCCCGCCCGCTGGGAGGGACGAGCGTCCGCTCGTCCGGGCAAGCAGACGCTTGCCCCTCCCGGTCTGGGGCATCGCTATCGGGATCGATAGAGAGTGAATAACGAATAATGAATAACGAATAGTTATGGAGGGACAAATCGGGAAAAATAATTATTCATTATTAACTGTTCGCTATTAACTGTTTTCTGGGGACGGCTCGCCGAGCCGTCCGCGGCGGTTTCGGCGAAACCGCCCTACCGGACAGACACGGTTTCGGCGGTTCGGCTCCGCGCCTGCGGCACGTAGCTACGGACGCCCCGTCGTACCGGCATGAACCGGTTGAGCAATGCAAAGTACGGGTGAACGTCTCGGGCACCCGAGAATGTGACAAAACAGCCAAATTATTAGGTAATGACTGATATGAATGCAGAGATTTTTGACTCCGCAGCAGCCGTTCTGCCGCCGGAATGTTTCGAACAACCGCCAACCTGCGGTCTAATCTTGGGTTCCGGCTGGAGCGAAACCCTTGAATGTGAACGGACTCTGGTCTCGCTGCCTTACGCCGCGATCCCGGGATTGGGAGCCAGTACGGTGGTCGGACACACCGGCGAGTTTCGCCTGTTCGAACGGCACGGCATACGTGTTGCGGCTTTTCTCGGACGCCGCCACTGGTATGAAGGCGAAGGCTGGCAACCGGTGGTCATGCCTGTGGAACTGCTGCGTCGCATGGGCACAAAAAAACTGCTGGTCACTAACGCGGCAGGCGGCGTCAACCCCGCATTCAAACCCGGTGATCTGCTGTCGATCGCGGATCACATCAATACGATCGGCCTGAACCCCCTCATAGGCCCGGTCAGACCGAATTGGGGAGTGCGCTTCCCGGATCAGTCGCATGTTTATGATCGGACTATGCGCAAGCAACTACATCAGGCTGCGGCCGATACAGGCACGGAACTTAGCGAGGGCATCTACGCTTTTACCGCAGGGCCCGTGTACGAGACCCCTGCCGAAATACGTGCTTATGCGAGCATGGGCGCGGACGCGGTAGGAATGTCCACCGTCCCGGAAGTGACTCTTGCCAGCGCCGTCGGCATGCGCGTTGCCGGCCTAAGCTGTATCACAAACATGGCGGCAGGCATCAGCGGACCGCATCTCTCGCACGATGAAGTGATCGAGCAGACCCGTCACACCGCGCCGCTCATGGCCGCGCTGGTCAGCGCTTTTTTGGCGCTGATCGCTGCGGAACCACCTGAACGACTTTAACCGCCAATCCCGAGAACTCCCGGAACTTGCCGACGCCATCCTCGCCAACATAACGCACAGGGATGACGGGGCGACGGAGTATTTTGCCATTGGCATCACCCTCCGCCGTCAGAGCCAGATCGAACACCGTCCGCGGATAGCGGTGCCCGTCCGTAAAGACTTCCATGCGGCAGGTATCCTGTCCCTCAGGCACCACCCCGCCAGAACACGCTATGCCGAGCGGGGGATAGTCAAGCCGGATACGCACCTCGCCCTCAAACCCGTTCAGCCGCCGCAGGCGTACAGTGACCGTCGTGCTGCCGTTAGCAGGAATGTTCAAAGAGGCGGGCGTCATCCATGCCAAGAAATCGGGGTTTTCAGGCGCGGCAGTCACCGCGCCGCTCTCGCGCAGATCAAAACAGAGATCTGGCAATTTTTCAGCCCCCTCCGTGATCTTATCCAAGCACATCGCGCTGTTTTTCCCGCCTGTGAACAGGCGTATGCGTTGACGCGGCAGGTTGCACCCAGACAGGCGCACATTCAAACTCTCGCCTTTGACGGCAGAGACCGGTTCAAACGACGTGATTAGCGGCAGTTCGCCCAGTTTCACCCGGTACACGCTCACGTCACCGGGCACACCTTCAGCAGCGGTTATCCGCAACCCGTAATCCCCGTCTCGCGGCACTTCAAACACGCTTATCGGTGCGTCCGCAGCACCATAGCGCGTCACTTCCCCGCAGGGCTGGCCATTCGCGTCACAAAAGGTCAACGCCGGCACGAAGCCGTTAAACGGCAAGACCCCGGAGACGGCCTTAGCCACCAGCACCGCACCCTTGGCAGCCATGAAAGCATAACGTTCACCTTCCGCAGTGCGCACACGGCCATTCAGATAGACCGGCATCTCTGCCACACGGACAGACTCAGCAACGGTTTCCTTTTCATCAGTAACAGCCAAATCAGGAAAACCCGCCACCTCGAAGCCCAAAGGCTCGCTCAGTTCCCGCGCATAAGCCAGACGGAACATGCGGATACCCGGTTGCGCGTCTTTTTCAATAACCACCCTGAAACGAAAAACGTCCACAACGGGCACCGCCACCTGCCGCCCCTTATTATCGCTCTTCTTGACCGTCTTTTTCCCGAGGAAAGTCGCCTTGACGCCGCTGCCGCTGACCACAGCCTGATACGGGCCGTCCTGCTTACTTCCATAGACCTCGACCTCGACTTCGCCACCCGCCCTGCCGCCAGCAGGGTAGATGGCGCGCAGCGAAGATTCAGCAGCATTGCCCACGCTGACTCCCGCCAGCATCAGCAAGCCCACTACCCCCCACTCTTTGATCCGCATTGTTCTCTCCCCAGTTAATCCCCGCCGCGCAACTGACGGTTTTGTCTGTTTGAAAGCAGCGCCATATGCTGGTTTCAACCATGCGAGTTTTCGTCCAACAACACATTCAGAGCCTGCACATAGGCCAGGATGCTGGCCTCGATCACGTCTGTGGAAACGCCGCGTCCGTGATAGATGCGCTCGCCGTCGCGCACACGCACCGCCGCCTCGCACTGGGCGTCCCTGCCGCCGGTTATGGCGTTGAGTTGGAAGCTCTCCAACGTGACCTTCAGCCCCAGCAGTTGGTTGATCGCCTTGAACGAGGCGTTGATCGGGCCGTCACTCGCGGCGACGTGCTCCACCAGCTTGCCGTCGCGCAACAGGCGGATCGTGCTAACCGGCGTGATCGCGTTGCTGGCGGTGACATTGAAGCGGTCGAGCTTGACGTGCTCGGTGATCATGATCTGCACGTCATGCGCCAGCGCCTCGAGGTCGGCATCGGTCACCGTCTTCTTACGGTCGGCGAGAAGCTTGAATTTCTCGAACAGCTCTTTCAGCCTCGCCTCGTCTAAATGGAAGCCCAGTTCGTTCAGGCGGCTCTCGAAGGCATGCCGCCCTGAGTGTTTGCCCAGCACCATCTTGTTGCGCGGCAGGCCGATCGACGCGGGTGTCATGATCTCGTAGGTCAGCGGGTTGGCGAGCACGCCGTGCTGATGGATGCCGGCCTCATGCGCAAAAGCGTTCTCGCCCACAATGGCCTTGTTCGCCTGCACGCGGCTGCCCGTCACCGTCGCCACGCAGCGGCTGGTCGCATATATTTTGGTGGTTTCGATGTTGGTCTCGGCCTGGAAAAACTCGCGTCGCGTGTGCAGCGCCATGACAATCTCTTCCAAGGCGGCGTTACCAGCGCGTTCGCCAATACCGTTGACGGTGCACTCGACCTGATCAGCACCGGCGCGCACGGCGGCCAGCGAGTTGGCAACCGCCAGCCCGAGGTCATTGTGGCAATGCACCGCCAGCCGCGCCTTGTCGATATTCGGCACATTGCTCCGGATGTCCGCGATCAGCTCGCCGAACGGCTCCGGCACGGCATACCCCACGGTGTCGGGGATGTTGACCGTTCCGGCTCCCGCCGCAATCACGCCTTCCACCACGCGGTAGATGAACTGACGCTCGCTGCGCGAGCAATCCTCCAGCGAGAACTGGACATCGCCGCACAGGTTGCGCGCGTACTTGACCATCGCCACCGCCTGCTCGTACACCGCATCCGGTTCCATCTTCAGCTTGCAGGCCATGTGGATCGGCGAGGTCGCAATGAAGGTGTGGATGCGGGGGTGCTTCGCCCGGCGCACCGCCTCCCATGCGCGATCAATGTCTTTGGGCAGCGCCCGGCACAGACTGGCCACCGCCGCATTCTTGACCACACCCGCCACAGCCCGCACCGACTCGAAGTCGCCGGCCGAGGCGATCGCGAAACCAGCCTCGATGACATCCACGCGCAGTGCCTCGAGATGCTCCGCGACCAACAGCTTGTCGCGCAGGTTCATGGTGCAGCCCGGCGACTGCTCGCCGTCCCGCAGAGTCGTATCAAAAACATATATGCGTCGCATTTTGTCACTTTTACCCATGGTCTCACTCCTTACCTAGGTCGGCCTATCTCGCCAGCCTCACCTATAACTTGGACATTTTGTCACATCAAAACCGTGTTACAACCGGTAGGGCGGTTCCCCGAACTGTCCGCGCGAATCTGGTAGGGCGGTTTCGCCGAAACCGCCGCGGACGGCTCGGCGAGCCGTCCCCAGAAAACAGTTAATAGCGAACAGTTAATAATGAATAATTATTTTTCCCGATTTGTCCCTCCATAACTATTCGTTATTCATTATTCGTTATTCACTCTCTATCGATCCCGATAGCGATGCCCCAGACCGGGAGGGGCAAGCGTCTGCTTGCCCGGACGAGCAGACGCTCGTCCCTCCCAGCGGGCGAGGACGCCCGCCTCCAAATTGACTCCTAATTCCTAACTCCTAATTCCTGACTCCGTGCGTAGCGCGGTACGCCCGCGCACCTCCCTCTTCCCTCTTGGCATACGTTCCCGGAAAACAAAAACTCCCGCGGAATCGTCTGCGATTATCCACGGGAGCCCTCTGCCTTGCGTTTGTCCTGAAAAACTACAAAACACCGATCCCGTGGCCGCCAAGCAACCACAAGCCGGTAAGTCGCAGTTCAAACGCATGACCGTTTTTTCTCATTTGTTGTCAATATCGCATACTATCGGCCTCCTGTGCAAGCACGATTTTTGACGGGGTGCGATTCAATAAAGTTGAATCGCAAAAGGTCAAAGGGTTCAGGGGTCAGGGATCAGGGGTTGCGCGGCAACCTTTTATGGCGATTATGACAAGCAGTTGTGTGTCTCCAGTTTTGAGGGCGCCACAATAGGAAGGGCGTTACTACGTAAGTCGTTGCAAAACAAGCCTGAACCCAGAACCCTGGC
>Ga0255347_1004323_pt1 | contig 17313 bp, 21 predicted proteins | sample wastewater_treat_2_FD_192479 | JGI IMG/M metagenome (GOLD analysis project Ga0255347, IMG submission 192479) | Wastewater microbial communities from Lulu Island WWTP, Vancouver, Canada - plant24 | ecosystem: Engineered > WWTP > Wastewater > Unclassified | place: Canada: Vancouver, British...
TGACCATCTTAAGCAATTCCTTTCCTCCTGTTGCCGATGAACTGTTCATCCATCAGCATACAGGAATGGGTTCTTAAGGTGGTCAACTTTTCGGCGCCTACGGTTTGCACTGGTGGTCAAGTTTTAGATTAGCATACACACGAATCCCTGGCTCCCTGTTTGCACCAGCATTGGCCAGTCTACTCGTCCATTCATCTCCATGAAACACTACCTCAACGTCGCGAAGCCGCTTTGGTTTGTTGATTAACCCAACTAATCTCAGTGTCATCAGTCAACGCCATTTCTGAAACTCCTGCTAACCCCCAACGGGAAATCGCTGTCATTCCTCGCTGTTGCTTCGATCCAGAACACGGCTCTCCAGGAACCATGCGTTACCTATACTCATGGGATGGGCTGATTGCAGGGGCTAGACAATCCTGAACTTCTGTCCATTGCTATGCAGGTGGAGTTCGTTGCTGCCTAGGTAGGCGTAATGTGGTGTCGTAAAGCAGCGGCAGGGTCGAATTCTGTCGCCCTGCCGCCGTGATATCGCCTATGCAAACATACGTCGGATCACTGAGAAACCGAACGCGCGGCCTGCCGCTGGCCGTGTAGCTCTGCCAGAATCATGACTACCGCAATCACTGAGAAGCCGAACAAGTCAGTAAGCAGCCCCGGTTTGATCAACGAGAGCGCCGCAGCGATAAGAAGCACCCGCGCAAGCCAACCCACCTGCCTCCGTCCGCACCACCCGACAATGCCCATTCCCAGCGCGTAAACGCCAACCAGCGCACTAAAGAGGCTCCACACAACAGTCAGCAGGTCGCCCTGCGCAAGGAGTGAAGGACCGTATGCAAACATGAAGGGCACTATGTATGCCACAGCCCCTAGACGTACTGCAGACCAAGCCACATCCATGAATTTCGCCTTTGCGATACCTGCCGCTGCATACACTGCCAATGCCACAGGAGGAGTGATCGCTGAAAGACACGCGTAGTAGAACACGAACATGTGGGCCGCCATAGGCTGCACACCGAGCTCAATCAGGGCCGGCGCAGAGACTGCCGCAGATATCAGATAGCACGCGGTAGTCGGCAGGCCCATCCCAAGTATGAGGCTGGCAATAGCGGTCAGGGCGAGTGCAGGAAGCAAGTGCCCTCCCGACAAGGCTACCACCAATTGAGCAAACCTGAGCCCGGCGCCTGTAAGTGACAGTACACCTACTACAATCCCCGCGCAGGCGCATGATGCGACAATCCCTACTGACTGTTTGGCCCCGTCATATAGTGACCCTAGCATGTCCCTGATACCGTACTTGCCCTTGGAGGAGACTACGGCGACGGCGATGGCCGCAAGTATTGCCCATAGAGAGGCTCTGATGACACTCGCACGAAGCTGCACCATGACAAAGAGCAGAGTAGCCACTGGCAGGACCAAGTACCAGCCGCCTCGAAGCACCTTGCTAACAGAAGGCAGCTCATCTCGAGACATGCCCGAAAGGCCCTGCTTGGATGCGATCATCCCTATCATCATCATGAGCGACGCAAAGTAGAGGATAGCAGGTATGAGGGCTGCCTGTGCTACCTTCAGGTAGGTCACGCCGAGAAGCTGAGCCATGATGAAAGCGGCGGATCCCATTATTGGAGGCATGATCTGACCTCCGGTAGATGCTACCGCCTCCACTGCCCCCGCCAGCCCAGGTTTGTAACCGCACTTCTTCATCAATGGTATCGTGAAGATGCCCGTGCTAACCACGTTTGCAACTGAGTTGCCAGAGATAGTCCCGAAGAAGGCGCTGGACACTATGGCGATCTTGGCTGGTCCGCCCTTACGGTGCCCTGCAAGCCCGGACGCGAAGTCCAGAAAGAACTGCCCCGTGCCCATCGAGTTGAGGAATGCGCTGAACAGAAGCAGCAAGAACACATATTGGGCCGATGCTCCCAGAGATACGCTGAATATCGCATCAAGACCCGATATGTAGCTGATGATTCGCGACCAATCATATCCTCTGTGACCCATGACGCCCGGCAAGAGATAGCCGAACCTAGCGTACAACAGCGATATCACGGCGATTACCGGCAGGATTTCGCCTGTGGTCCGCCGAGTGGCGTCAAGTACCACTACAAGTAGAATCCCGCTGAACACCAGGTCCAATGTGGTCGGAGCTACACCTATTCGATAGATCAGCCCCTCCATCTCATGTACCATATAGGCGCAAGTTGCAGCAGTTAGGGCAATCATCACCCAATCCAGAACGGATGGTCCTTTATCCTTGCGCGCCTTGGACAACGGGTAGGTCATGAACGCAAGTGCAGCGCCAAACGCTAAGTGAACATTGTACATGATCCATGGTGTAGTAGGTCGGAATCCAAGCATGTATATATGACTGATTGACATAGCTATCCCCGTGAGAAACGCGATCTTCTCCGCCGGGCTGCGCTTCGATAGTTCCAAGGAACACACCTCCGCACCGGAATCTAGATGGTCTTCTGCAATGTCCTGTATCGGCGTAAAAACGTTAAAAGGTTCTCCGGGCCTGGAGAACGCATAGCCTATGGGATCAGATGCGCAGGTATCTCGATTCCAATCTCGCGGTAGTACTTAAGAGCTCCAGGGTGCAGCGGAACGGTACTAAATCTGATATTCTCCGGTAGCATCTGTGCCGCAGTGGGATCAATCCTGATCATTGCCTCTCGGTTCTGGAATGTGGCCTTTACCAGCCTGTACACCAGATCATCCGGAAGATCCTTGTCGGCTACCGCTATGTTCCAGAATGCCAGCGTACTTACATCAGAGTCCATATGCCTGTAAGTGCCCTTGGGTATCGTTGTGGTCGCGTAGTACGGAAATGCCTTCGTGATCTTGTCTAGGTCAGCTTTTGAGAACCCCATGTGCCTTATCTTATGGGTGGTCTCCAGATCCAGCATGAAGGGGGCGGGAACACCCGAGACTGCGAAGCCCGCGTCTGCAGTACCGTCTCTGAGCGCATCGCTTGCAGTATTCGTTGGCAGGCTGCTGATCTTTCTGGGCGTAATCCCCAGCGTCTTCAGTACGTCTCGTCCCGCGACGTCACTGGTGCTACCCGGCGCGCCCATCGTGATGTGTTTGCCCTCGAAGTCATATACGCTCTTGATTGGCTTGCTCTCCAGAGCGTATGTGTAGAGCACGCTTGCATACATCGGGAACATGGCTCTGATCCTGTTGTGTTTGACTCCGTTCGCCCAGTCCAGTCCGTTCCAGCCGGAGTAGGCCATCCCCACTGACGAGAAGCCGACGTCCATGCGCCTCTGCTGGATCAGCTGGATATTGGTCGATGGTCCTCCTGTAACCTCAACCGAGATACTGACATCCTTCAGTGCCTCTCCCATTATCTTGGCCCATCCGCCGCCCCACACAAAGTAGCTGCCGCCAACGCTCGATGTGCCAAGCGAGAGCCTCGTGGGCGCAGCCCAGGTCGCTGAGGACGCTCCCAACAGCACAGAAATGGACACTGCGAGCACTACTGCTAGTGAAAATCTTGATGCTGGACATCTCCTCATCACTTGCACCTCCTATAGTTGCTGCATTTGATCGTCTGAATGCCCGGAGAACCCAATACCAGGTCGCTCGATTAGCCCCGTGAACCCCCACCAGTGTGCATGCGAATCCTGCATCGATCTCCTCGAACCACCGATTTGGTGATAACGGCAGGGATACCGTTGCTCATGAAGTTAATCCTGGTGAGAAGCATGGCTGCAGTGCCCTGTTTGACACCGAGAAGGCTAGCTTCACGTTGATCAAGAATAGTAGGTTCAACATACGTTTCAGCCTCCACCAGTGATAGACCATACTCCTCAGCCAAAAAGTCATATAGCTTGCCGTCGAATCTCTTTCCATCAAGACCGGGACAGATACGCAATGGAATGTATGACTTCTCAACAACGATCGGCTCACCATTTGCCAGCCGAAGCCTCTCGAGAACAACGGCCATCTCGCCGGGAGACAAGTGCAGATCCTCAGCCAGACTGGAAGGTGGAACAAGCACGCTGCTGCTAATAAACCTGTGGACATCTCCAAATTCCGCGGGGATGAAGAAGTCCCCCACGTCAGCTTGGATTTTCGGTTCCGAAACAAAGGTGCCCTTGCCTCGCCTTCTGTAGATTCTCCCTTCTCGCGCAAGGCCAAGCAGTGCCTGGCGAACCGTAGATCTGCTGATTCCGAGCTGATCAGCTAGTTCGGTTTCGGTGGGGAGCTGGTCGCCCGGCTTGAGCGTTCCCTGCTCGATGTCGGCCTTGATTGCCTCCTTAATTTGGTAGTACAGCGGTATGCAACTATCCTGTTCCAACCGCATTTACATCCCTCCGGAGATCACATTGAGAGGATCGATACTTCCGAGTCTAGGCGTTTGCCGGAGTCGAATAGCCCTTTCTTCCGGGCCTGGATACGTGCCCGGTACTCGTCCAGGTGCCTCGAATCATCGGCAATCATGGCCCTTACCTCGGTAGGCGCAGGCCCTCCAAGAGACGAGCGGATTCGCATGTTTAGGTCAGGGTCCATGACTTGCTTGAGCATCTCGCCACTCAGCCCTAAGGGCCTTCCGATCACTGACACGGCTGCCTCATCCACCATCTCAGGGGTGATATGGTCAGACCTGATGCCAGCCCCGACTGCATTGCTTACCACCTTGGCGACTATCATGTGAGCGATACGAAACGGCATGTCAAACTGACGAACGAGCGAATCCGCCAGTTCAGTCGCGGTGCTGAAATTGTCGCGCGCCCTACTAGACATGACATCCTTGTTGACAGTGAGAGTACGGATCGATCCTGTGATCAACCTGATAGCAGCGCGCGTCTCATCAAGCCCCGTCCAGAGCGGTGTGACCGACTCAGCCGAAATATCACGGCAGTGGCCGAACGGGGTGTTCTTGGTGCACGACAGATTGGCTACGAGAGCTCCAAAAACATGACCCGCCTTGGCCTTGCAGTGCTCAAGGGCTATGGGATTCTTCTTCTGCGGCATTATGCTGCTCACAGCCGCCAGCGAGTCCGCAACCTCGATATAGGAGAACTCGTCAGTGCTCCATATGTAGAGATCGTAGCTGAACCTGCTTATATTGGTCATCAGTATTGAGACAGCTGCAAGAGCCTCTGATACCCAATCGCGTGACGCTACCGCATCGAGCGAATTCGGCATGGGAATATCGAAACCCAGGAGTTCGGAAACCAGAGAACGATCTATGGGAAAGCCCGTGCCCGCCATGGCGCCTGCACCGAGTGGGCATCGGTTAATGTTGCTGTACGCCGCTTCCAGCCGAGTCGAGTCGCGCTTCAGGGCCTCGACTACTCCACACAGGTAGTAACCGAGGCTCACTGGTTGGGCCGGCTGCGTGTGTGTATAGCCAGTCATGACGGTATCCACATGCTCGCTGGCGAGCTTGGTTGCAGCATCTATGAGTTCTGCCAGAAGGTCCATGACTTCAAGAATGCCTACTCTGGCCATCATTCTATCCATGGTAGCATGAAGGTCATTTCGGCTTCGGCCCATATGCATCCGTCCGCCTATCTCCGCGCCGGCCAACTGAATCACTCGGGTCTCGACGTTGAAATGCAGGTCTTCGGCTGCAAAGTCTAGATCCTTAAGGGAATAGGCCCCCGACTCCAGCCTCTCAAGGGCCCCGAGGATAGCCGAAGCATCGTCCCTGACGATGAGATTCTGCTTGCAGAGCATGACAACGTGAGCCTTGTTGATGTCGATTAAGTGCTGAAAACCCATCTCAAAGTCTCGTCTGATAGCGGGCTCGAATACCAAAGACACGAGTTCGTCAGACGGCCCAGACCGCAACCGCTCCCTCACATCGATTTCCACAAGTAGTACCCCCAAGCGTTCATGAACATTTGTTCTATATACTCAATCTCTATACATATGTTTGTTCGTACATATTCGGTGACGATCTGCACATTCCTCCTTGCCGAGCAAGGATTTCTAGCAATGCCACACATGGGGCACATGGGCCCGACCCTTCGGCCCACCTTTGTCACGTGTTCGAGAGGGCGCCGAACGTCGATATCGAGAATCCGACCGCAGATAGTCGTGCATATCGATGCGCTTGAGCCCCGAGAACTCGGCTCTTGTCCGGTTGTACTTCCCGATGTACTCATAGGCATCGTTCACCTGCTGCAGCAGCGAACCAGTAAACTCCGCTCTGTCCTTGAAGACTGCTTTGCCGATGCCCTCAAAAACGGCGGCCTTTACGGTATGTACGCATTGGTCTGAGAGCAGTAGGCCAAGGTTTGAGAAGGCGCCGTCCTCCCCCACGATGCCGAGGGTTCTCTTTTGCTCCTCGCCGAATCGGATGTTCTCTTCCCTGAATGCCCGCTCCGCGCTAACAAAAGTCAGCTCCTGCTTGAGCGAACGAGTAGTCTCGTAATCGTCGCCGCCCGTCTCCCTAATCATCTTCAGAATTGCGCTCTCTGTCGCCGGAACGGTAGCCGTCGACTGCCTCACATAGACCCCCTCGGGCCTGATACCTTTTCCAGCAAGGCAGACTCACCTCACGCGTATGCTAACCGCATCATGCTCTTTCTAATCAGCGATGTAAAGCATCGTGATTCTAATCGATTAGAATCGAGTAGAATGAAAGGAAAGACGTAGCGCTGGAAAGCCAAGTACTGATTCGTCTTCTGCTAGACAGCCGAAGGATAGAGCACATACCCTGTATCCATGATCTCCTTGAGAAATCCGCTCTTGTCCTGTCCGTACTCAATCAGCACCGGTTCAATGCGAAGGTCAACCGAGCGCCTGAGCCTGTACAACTTCGCCTGTTGGTCCAAGTAATCGCCTTCTACCTTGTCCACGATAACAGCTATATCAATGTCCGAATCCGACCCTGCTGTCCCCTTGGCATAGGATCCGTACAAGACGATATGTCTGGCCGGCATGTGCTGACTGACCAGCTCCGAGAATCGTTTGGCCAGGCCTATAGCTGCCTCTTTATCCATTCTGACAACTCCTTTGTCTTGCCAATCAGTGCCTCACATTTCTCTCGAGTCAGGGACTTCAGTATCATGTCCTTCTGCGTGGGATATCGAGTTTCGACACTCAGTGGTTCTAGCGTGTCCAGGAGATCCTTCTGGCTTTCACTCAGCTCTGGATAGATGTTCGAAAGGCCAGCTAGTCGACACAGATTGTGGATATAGGGCGGCGTATCATTGATCACACGGACATAGTACGCTTTGAGGAGCTTCTCTATCGGCTGGTGACACATGAACCCCACATAAAAGTACCTCTCAGTCGAGAGCATTGCTTCTGCAGTCGCCAGATCATAGTCGGCGATGTCAATCCAGCAAGACACGGTCGCGTCCAGATCGCCCACTTGGAAACACCTCCACGATAGCCTACTCCGGTCGTATACGGTGATTCACCCGGCGTCCAGTTAAGGTAGAACAGCTAAGTACAGTATCCCGAAGAAAGGCGATCTGGTCAAATTGGCACATCGTGGGAGGGATCTGCAGGAGAGAGTAGGCGGAAGACAGTCTGGATCGAAATGCCACTCCAGCAGCGGATAATGTCACAGGCTGCACGCTCCGGATCAGGTCAAGAGCTGCGTACATGCCTTCTAATCGCTTCAACCGCCAGGTCGGCAAGGAACTCGGGTCCGGATCCGGTTTCCATCAGCCCGCGCACAACGTCTGACTGGATGGAGTCATCCAGGCACAATGCAAGCCTGCAGCGGTTCCTTGTTCCGACTGAGACCACTACATAGAGATAGCTGAGATGGTCTCTATCGCTCCGACCAACCTTGAACCTGACCACGTATGCATCACCCTCTGGGCTCAGTGCCATCACACTGCGGTATCCTCCGTCCCACCAGCAACCCCTTATACGTCCCAGAGGCCTGGCGCCTGTGCCCATGTCCTCTATGAATGTGTGGCCTCGCCATTCAAAGGGTTCGGTAAACATCGCCATATTCGAGCTAATGCGCTCGTGCAGGCACACTGCAAGATCTATAGCCGCTGGGTCGGTCGCTAGATCAGCCGATAGGCCGCTGCGTATGCTGTACACCAACGGACAAGCGCTATCGCTGCCCCTACTGCAGGATTGGCATGCCAATTGCCCTGAACCGCACTGGAGTTTCTCCATGTTCAGCTGGCCGAAGTGTGGCAGTTCATCTACCGATGTGCTGCTGTGACGGTGGTGATCTACCGCCCAAGCCTTTACTGCCCGCCCGTTGGTCAGCGCCATGTAGGGCGCTTCCGTAGCCAAGCAGTAACCGAAAGCTTGCTCTTCGTGGGCGGCGGTTAGCGTAACGCCCTGCTTCTTGCATTCCACAACCATCACCGCACACTGCGCCTTCGCCGCTTCACAATGATGTCCACTCTCTGCCTGCTGCCGTCCTGCAGGGGGATTTCAGTGTGTATCCATGAAGACGGATATCCGTACTCCTGCATGAGCGTCTCGACGGCATTGTGCCTAACCTTCTCCTCACCAGTTAGGTGCACAAGCCTCTGACGGCTGCGGTCAAGCCAGTATTTCCTCCTGCCGCAGCGGTACGTGGAGCACCCGTCCCAGTTCCTTATGATCATGCGTCGGTCACCGCCTGTACACCGTTAGCCACGTCCCTTCTCTGACCCGATCTGCCTCAGGAATTCGGGTTGACTCCATGCACTAACCGCCTATCGCCCGTTTACTCCGCGGTAATCCAGCCTTCTCGAGCGCATATCCTGCTGACTGACTCGCAGACAATCAGTCGGTCTTCCCCATGCAACCCGGCGGAATCGCTGACTTCTTGGCGCTACACATGCTTCGTCCCTCACGTAGTCTCGTCCAGGATCACTTGTCCCCGTAGCACCGCAGTGACAAACGCGTCCGTTACTCCGCTCTCATCAACCATCGGCGTACTGATGATAACGGTGATGGCCTTGACCGCCCGGGACGCCTCAGTCGTGCACAGCTCGATTGCCGCGGGATCTGAACGTTCATTCGACTGCATAAGGTTGAGGGTCAGTTTTGTGACGTAGCCAGCAAGTGCGCTCAGAACATGCTTTCCCTGCGATACACTTGATTCGATTCGCCAGAGTATCTGTTCGTCGCGCCCCAACACCTGAACCCAGGCTTGCGCCTGTTCGAGGTACTCCTCAGCTTCCTTAAGGTAGGCTTCGGCTCTTTGAAGACGGGATCCATCAAATGTGTGATAACGGTTCGGTTAATCGTCAAAGCACAAGCGGCAAACCCATCAGTAGCGCGCTGAGCTGCATCTGCAGCTGCCCTCAGCCATTCGCCCGCCTCGTTGCGTATCTCCTTAGCCGACTCAACTATGCGATTAGCTTCGTCGGTGAGTTTCTCGGCTTCGCGGATCTTCCAGCGACTCATGATACTGTGGAAGACCACAGACATCGAACCACCTCCAGTGTGCTGATCAGGCGGAACCGGGCTCGGGCCTACGATCTCCGTGACGAGGCCGAGGTGAACCAATATCCATGCGCCGCCGGGAAGCTGGCTATGCAAGAACACTTGACATAACTAGTATTAGCCATTAGGCTGTCATGTCCTTCCGAATCGTGACTGCCCTGGGGAGAGCGTCTGGATACGGATCTGCTCTTCTCAGTGCCACCATGGTCAAGGCTTCCGCAGCTCATCTGTGTACGGATATGCTCACGTTCTGCCAATCGGCGTGATATCACGGTTCCCTGTGGCGCTATCGCATGGCGCCCAACAAGGATCGTGCAGAATCCAAATGCTATCAAGAGGGTCAGAGGAAGACATTACGTCGTCGCGGAGCCTCTGCTTGACTACTCGCGTATGTCGAGATCCGCCAACTACGATTATCGCTGGCGAAGATGCATATTTGAAGCGAGCGGACTTGCGGTGCTCGGCAGCCTGATTGTCTGGTTCTCCTTCCCGTCTTCTTCCCTTGACAGAGGAGGGTACTCCCGGGTTTTGGCGAACATTCCAGTCAATCACGCTGAACTGTGCTTGATGGATGAGATGGGCTGTACCACAAGCGCAGGCAACATCAGGATCGTCCACTTCTACTTGCCCTCTGTTGGGGGGATCGCATCGAGCGCGGTACCGAATGAAGGACGCTTCGTGGTGATCATAATGGCTGTGTTTCCTAGAGAACATAACGAGCCGTAGTATTGGAGCTGAGCCAGCTTCCGGCCCTCAACTAGTAGCTCGGGCCAACGCTCATGTTGACGCCAACTGAAGGGTAGTGCAAAGGACTGATGCGAACATGTTTCTTCTATGGATGGTAACACGAATGAGAGGAAATCATGAATCGTACGGGGAGTTCATGGATTCATTTAGGCAGGAGGTCCTGCCCTCGCTAGATGATGCTGCAGAGTATGCAACCGAAGGTTTCAAGGCCATGCTCCTAGAGGGCCAAGACAGCTATGAGACTTCCCATGAGAAGATCGACCGGGCGAACGGCATCCTGTCCGATGCAGAGGCCAAATGGGAAAGAACGTCCAGGAAGATCGACCGTACATGGGCTCGAACCCAGACCAAGCTATTATCGCTGCACGAGAGATTGCTGGAGCTCAATGGAACAATCCTATCTGACTGGATCGATACAGTGGAACCGTACATCCCATCGGACTATCCGAAGACCAGGCACCTGGAAACGCGTCTGGCATCACAAATCGAGTTCGCCACTCTCGATGTCATGAGAATGGAGTCTCGGCTGAAAATCGGACAACTGGCTGAGATACGTAGAGCACGGCCAAACATCCCCGACCTTACGCGCCTTGATCGACCCTCGCTGGAACGGATCTTGCCTGACATATTGGTGCACACGTCCATGCCCCAATCCATAAGCCTAGCGCGAATAGGCATCGTTGCGCCCACCGGGCCAGAGACCTTGCTGGACTCTGGCCGATCGCGTCAGCAACAGCGCATAGAGATGGCAGACGAGTTCCTGTCTAAAGTTGTGGATTTCCGCGCACAAGTGGAAGCTGCGGTAGCTGAAGCGAACAGGGAAATGGTGAAATGTAGGGCTATTAGCAAGCTGGTCGAAGAAGCACATTCTGTATTTGACCGTTTGGCAGAATGGATGGTGCAGAAAACCGGCGAGATCAAGGCCATGAGCGCAGACAGCTCTGATCGCTCAGCTCTTGAGGCAGCAATAGATGTATCAGTCATTTTTGCATGCCTAATACACGATCTTGGCTGCACACCCATTCTTGACGGTAGCGACCTATCACCCAGAGCTCGTGACCTGATATCGTGTGCCCAGAGTATGGTGCTGGAGGTTGAACGATGACGGGAAACCCGATTGACGTACTGGTTATAGCGCCGGAGCTTATCGACGCGATCAGCTCCATGGTGGATGCTGCAAAAGAGTACAACATTGAGAAACTACGTAACGAGACCGAACGTGAGAGAATTCGTGCCTACATGACCGTTCTTGTGCGAGATATTAGAGCGCATACAGCCATATCGCTGCACCTCATCGATAGGGAATTCGATGATAGAGCCCAGCTGTATGGCATTATCGGCTCTATCATATCCGAGGGATCCCGGTGCAATGACAGAGAGCTGGTGAAAGAGGGATGTCATCTTCTTCAGACTCTGTATTCAGCGCCTCCGAAGATTAATGACCTTCTGCCCCCCGGTCCTAACATCCAAAGGAGGCTCATGAGCCGCGATGAATGAATGCGAAAGCACTATTAGGCATAGATCGGCAGTCAAGATGCGCGCAAGCTAACCGCCAGCCAGTTTGGCAATGTGGCAATGTGGCTGATCGATCATACCGCAGAGTTCGGAAGCCGCATCAGCAGAGCGGTCCTATGTGACTGCGTGTGCAATCCGTTGAAGCGGAAGAAGCCGTCGGGCATCGCCTGGGCTTCCTCATCCTCGCTCCCGAATCACGGAATGCCCGTATAGGCAACGATGATCTCGATGACTGGCTCTACAGATGCGCCCCCGGGCTTGCAGTCCTCGGTCGCGTTGCCGTGGAATTGGCATGCCGGTGCATAGTTCACACGGTTCGAGTAAGCTCGTGACAGCGTCCAGGAGTCCAGTCCTGATTGGCCATCTGCTCCCAACCCGGTACGCCAGGTAAACCCAAATGCCCATAGCTGAGCACACGTTGTTTCACCATGTCCAAAGTGTGAATGACAATCGAAAAGCTCATATGAATGAGGCAGTCAAGCCCCAGTGTGAATTTCAGCGGTGGCCACCGCCGAAACTCACAGGAGTCGTGGCTGGGAATGCAGAAGTGGCCTGACTCATGAGCTATCGTAAAGCGCTTGCGGGTACTGTATGTACACTTGCGACTTGTGATAATCAGCGCTTTGCCATCCAGTCTGAGCAGCACACCATCACACCCATCGAGTTCATCCTCGTACACACGAATGCCAAGGCTGCTCGCGACTTGCTCCACATCAACCCGCCCTTGTAGTGACAGCTTGAACCTAAGTTCGCTTGCATACTGTTCTGGGGACAGTGCCATGGTTCTTCTACCTACTCGTCTCTGAGTTTCTCGAGATATGCCTTGATCGTCTCATCGTCCTTAACTGACAAGTTCTCGGCTAGTCCGCCTCGGGCAGCCAGATAGAACGAATTGTCCGCTCCTTCCGCATTCTCGGAGTCATGCCCCTGCAGTGCGGCCAGGAGTTGATCGCGTACGAACCGCCACTCTCGCCCGACCTTCACGGCCGGCAGTTTGCCAGAACGGGCAAGGACATACACCGTCTGACTGCTCACCCTCAGCAGATCTGCTACTTCCTGCACATTCATGATCTGGGGAGGTGCTTCCTCTAGCTCAAGGCCGCGCATGACGTTCTGCATAAGGCGTACATCCTCCGGATCGTAAGCCTGCTCGCCGCAGTTGCCGCACACCCATGCCTCCAGGCCGCGGAAGACCAGCTGACGACCTTTCCAGTTCGCCTCAATATCCCTCTTCGCCTTTCGCATCTCGCCACCGCACACATAGCATTTCATGGCGAAAACCTCCTCGCAATCAATCCTCACCCTCGCGCATTACTGTGATGATAGTGGGGCTAGGCCAGCAAAGGGCCGCTACCATGAGGAACGGTTCTTGGTTTTCGTCCCGGCCTCGCAGAACCACCTTCACATCTTCTCCATGATCCTGTGTCCTCAGAAAGTCGCCTTCCAGTGCACATCGCCTAATGTCATCAATGGTGATTCCCCTCTCACCCATTCGCCGAAAGGCATGCTGGCTTACGGTGTATGAAGAATCCTGAACCGACTTGCGCAACAGGGCTAACCATGCGTACATTATTGTACCCTCCACAATAAGATAATGCAAGTTAGCGTAATGTATGCCTATGTCGTGAACATGAAGCCAAGGCCGTATCGTACAGACGAATCGGTTGATGACAGTATCCCGTTCCACGTTATGTAGTTGCTTCTACACATTCCATCTCATAGTATTTTATCTTACACATTCTTCTCGGTTGACTCAAATTATCCTCGCTGTTCAGCGTATGATAGTTGGATGTTTAGGGACCGGCTGGCGGATACCTGTTGGTTGTAATGTCAGATAACGCTATGGCCATGCGAAAGGGCGCTTGTCCGTGCACCGAGGTTGCCGCTCTTGGGGGCCAATGGGTAGCGGGACTCCACATTGCGCCAGCGGGCTGCTCATCATGCAACAGCTAAGACTCACCGCTGTACACTCGGCCAGCCTCGATAGAGGCAAAACCAGCATCCTTGAGAATAGCGTCTTCGATCAACGCAATGAGCTGGAGGCGAGATCGAGCATCGACTTCAAGGACCATGCTGCCATCGACGAGCTGCTGCAGTTCTCTTCATGCTTGCCGAACGCCTGCAGAGCAGGCCGCTATCAACACAAGCGTGATCAAGCCCCCACTGGATAGCCTGCATATTCCGGCCCAATTCGTCCACGGCAGCTGCCTCGGTTCGTAGCTCAGGCGCGCCGGCAACTATGCCAAAGGATCGCGGCGTAGAGTCACCTAACTCCCGTAGGTAAGTTGTTTCTGGGAGGGTGATTGACCGCCGTGACAAACAGGAAGTCGTCAATGCGCAGGATCAGGGAGATTCTAGGGCTTTATCACGAGACGGGATTGCCCGCCTGGCAGCGACCGCGAGCGGTTGTGCACGCAGCCATGTCTCGCTATCTGCCTGAAACCATTCGGGCGTATCTGCAGGGGGTTGCTGCATTGGACCGGGCGACTCGAGGGCTACACGCCGTTGGAAGTGGCGGCTTACGACCCGGATTCCACTCTCTACGACCAGTTGCTGCCGATACGGCTGGAGGAGTTGGCGATGAGATGAAGTCCGCTCTTCTCCAAGAACAGTGCAAAGCGCTTAAGCTTGGATCGGTGAGCCGGATCCACACGCAGATTGCCTTCGGAAGCAGAGAGCAGTTCCTGACGGACCTCTTCGCCGAGGAACTGAAGATACGTGAAGACAACCGTAACCGTCGCAGACTGAAGCGCGCAGGCTTCCCCCAGACCAAAACGCTAGAGGAATTCTCCTGGGAGAACATTGTACTGCCCCCGCAGACCACGAGAGAACACCTAACAGATCTGGGCTTCATCGATGCCAAGGAGTCTGTGATCTGCATGGGCGGCGTGGGAACGGGCAAGACGCATCTTGTGATAGCGCTGGGCCTGAAGGCGGCCCTAAGCGGAAAGGAGGTGCGCTTCTTTCAAACGGTCGATCTAGCCAATCGCCTGTTGGAGAAAAACGCGAAGGGGACGTTGGGAAGCTTCACGCGGGACCTCGAGTCATGCGATCTGCTCATCGTGGACGAGCTGGGCTTCTTGCCCCTGCATCGCCACGCGGCCGAGCTTCTGTTCCAGGTGATAGCCAACTGTTACGAGCGTCGAAGCGTGGCCATCACCACGAACCTCGAGTTCGGACAGTGGAACACGGTGATCAACGACAACCGGTTGACCGCGGCGCTCATCGATAGGCTCGTCCACCATGGACACGTGCTGGCGTTCACCGGTGAGAGTTACCGACTACGGAATGCTCTTTCACAACTAAACGCACCGAGAGAATCTGACGGGATGGACCCCCACCAGAAGCCCTCTATCTCGATGACCTAGCCCGGAAGGGCGCGAAGGCCCAACCCCAGGCGCGGCGGTTAGCCTATGCACATTTTGGCCGCCGAACTGTGCACTTTCTACTTGCCAAACAGAAACCAAGCATGGATAAGTCTCCGGGCCGTCAGATCATTCCTCTTAAGGCGTAGCCCAGCATCTGCCCCCGGTGTTAGGCATCGAGCGTTCTGATCGGTATCGCTGGCACTCCGACGGCAAGGCTCCTTGCCGGTATGTCCTTCACGACTGCTGCGCCTGCGCCGATTATGCTCCATTCGCCTACTCGCTTCTGATTGATCACGCAGGCGTTGAGTCCGAAGTAACAGCCCTGTTCGATTGTGACGTCGCCCGCAATGTTGACAGCAAGCATGCAGCTCGTAAAATCGCCCAGGGTTGAGTCATGGCCCACTTTGCAGTTCAAGTTAAGCAGGCACTGCTTACCAATGTTGATATTGGTCGTAAGTATTGTACCTGCACAGATGGTACTGCCCTCCCCTATCGCTACGTATTTCGATCTCAGCACGCTGGGATGGATGAGCGTGGCGAACCTGCGACCGGACTCTTCGAGCCTGCCGACCAGACGCCTGCGGAGCCGAGAATCACCGATTGCGCACGTAAGGTGGATGTCCGGACCCAGCCCTGCAACGGTGTCTATGGGCCCAAGGATCGGATACCCTTCGACCGTCGAACCACTGGCCGCGTCGTCAAGGAAACCTACTAGCCTCCACTCAGGTGACACGGCGTTTATCTCTTCCACTAGCCAGGCTACTTCACGTCCAAAGCCCCCAGCTCCCACGATCACGATTTCTTTCATGAAGCCATGTACCTCCCGGTCAGTATTGACAAACCCGATTACCCAGCACTCTGCCTCCCAGATCTCCATCCTCGTCGAAGTTGCACCATCTACCATGACCGCGCTTCATAGTCCTATCCTGCCAGCCTGAGCAACCCCATTGTCCGTCACCTTTCGCGACTCTCGCTCTGAGAATGCCATGGTTGACATAATCGAAGAATGCCTACACATCCATATCCACCGCCGAGGCGCAGCCGTCCGCCACGTATCCACACGGTCACTCAGCGGCCTCATGCGCTCGGCATCGAAGGCGGAAACTATTCAGAAGACGTTTTTCGTCCCGGTAAACTCCGACATGGTCGCATGCCCATCGCTACTGATCCCGTCGCGCTTCAGCACTTTGACAACGGTCATTAGCAGTATCTTGGCATCGAGCCAAAGGCTCCAATTATCGACATACCATACGTCCAGCCTAAACTTCTCCTCCCACGTGAGGGCATTCCTCCCGTTCACCTGCGCCCAGCCTGTGATCCCCGGTTTGGCCTCGTGCCGACGGGCTTGCTCTGGCGTGTAGAGTCCCAGGTACTGCGGGAGCAATGGGCGCGGACCAACAAGACTCATCTGCCCCAGGAGCACGTTGATGAGTTCCGGCAGTTCGTCCAGGCTGGTCGAACGCAGAAAGCGCCCCAGCTTGGTCAAACGCTCGGAATCGGATAACTGACGACCATCGGGAGCCACCATGTCCCTCATTGTTCGGAACTTGTACATGCGAAACAGCTTGCCATCCTTGCCGGGCCTTTGCTGGGCGAACAGCACGGGCCTCCCGAGGTCAGCCATGACAAGTGAGCTGACAATCAGGAAAACCGGCGATAGCACCAGTAGACCGATTATTGCAGCCAGTGCATCTACCGTCCGTTTCACAGCGTTGCCAACCATAAAAACGCACCGCCCAAATCGTCGACTTGCTGATTACGATTGAGTTACTCTACTGAACCTCGTTGTCTCTCTTTGGGCACGCGAAAGACTCAGCTGCTCTGACCCGAACAGGGACCTATCTCAACGGCTAGTTCCCTGCGCAATGGATGTTGCCATCTGGGTCATAGCTTTCTACGTGCCGCTGCGCTGTGTAGAGCAAGCCATGCTTCATTGCAGACGTCTCAGTCTCCCGTACTACACTCGCCCGTTCTAGAGATCGAGGTTCCCTAGGCGTGCAGGTTGACGCTGCCTGATACGAAAGCTATCAGTGCAGCCAACACAACCCGAATATTCACACAGCGAGCGTGTGACATTGGTGCTGATCTTGGTCATTGTTGCTCTCTGCCATCAACGTCTCGAGACAGGCTTGTGCCGCTGGTAGTCACAGAACAGTCAATGCTGCCGTCTCCCACCGCGCGACTATCCTCCCCTGCTAAGGCGCTGAGGTCACGTCTTGTCAAGTGGTGTAAATTGCCGTTGTGATTCTCCTCGTAGAGACCTCTGGATCTCATTGGGCCGCCTCATGTACCCCCGGCTCTTCCGGTATGTGCT
>Ga0255347_1004326_pt1 | contig 17300 bp, 12 predicted proteins | sample wastewater_treat_2_FD_192479 | JGI IMG/M metagenome (GOLD analysis project Ga0255347, IMG submission 192479) | Wastewater microbial communities from Lulu Island WWTP, Vancouver, Canada - plant24 | ecosystem: Engineered > WWTP > Wastewater > Unclassified | place: Canada: Vancouver, British...
AAACGCCCGGGCATTTTCACTCCTATATCGCGCGCTGGCGGCGTGAAGGAGCTGCGGCCACGCGGAACGACCCCTTGGACATTGCCATGAATTACCAGTTTTATTCATCTTTCACGGATATGCCTGGGGCCGGTGTATGCGGTTTGCTTTTTGAAAAGCCATGATTCGCGCAGTCGTTAATGGTTTTGCTCGAAGTGCGACGGGCTGCTGGACACCGGATAAGATGCTATGCTGGAGGAGAACAAGATGCGAAGCGGTATGCGCATAAGTGTGGACGGATGGGTATTCCGGAACTCGCCCAACGGCGGGATTGCGCGCTATTGGTCGGAACTGTTCCGGGCCATGAATTCACTCGAAGCAAATGTGCGGTACCATGTCTCGCTGCCGCCCGGTTCGCGGCGCCCCCCCCATGTCAGGACGAGCCGGACCGGAAGCCCAGGCGCCTATTGGGCCGCCTGGCGCGCGGATCTTTTCCACAGCACCTACTACACGCATTGGCCGAGAATGCGATGCCCCGAAGTGACGACCGTGTACGATTTTGTTGATGCCTCCTTCCCCCTGCTGCATCCCAATAGCGCAGGCTTTGTAGATCGGCAATTGGCCGCTCTCCGCCGGGCAGCAGCGGTGATTGCCATTTCAAAGTCCACGCGCGATTTGGCGATCGAACTGGCGGGAGTCGCTCCCTCACGGATTTTTCTGGCCTATCCAGCAATCGCGGAGCCGTTCACGCAAAGCCTTCCCACGGCGGATGCCATTCGAAAGTTCCGCGAAGAACACACCGGCGGCGCGCCCTATCTGATTCATGTCGGTCATCGCAAGAACTACAAAAATTTCAGGACTATTCTGAAGGCTTTTTGCCGCATGGCGCCCAAAACGGATCGGCATTTGCTGATTATTGGAGGGAAGGATCGGCTGGATGAGGATGAAATCCATTGGATTATCGCCTCGCGTTTGATGGATCGCGTCCATTTCAAGCGCCATGTGGATGATGCGACGCTGCGGCTGGCCTATGCGGGCGCCGATGCGATGGTGCATGCCTCGCTCATGGAGGGCTTTGGTATTCCCGTCCTCGAAGCGCTTGCTTGCGGAACTGGATTGATTCTGTCCGACATCCCGGTTTACCGCGAGATTGCCGAAGGCATGGCGACATTCGTCGAGGCAGGCGATGCCGATGCATGGGCGCAGGCCTTTCTATCGGCTGTCGAGGTTCAGCCGGCGTGGCGGGAGGAAGTCCTGAAGCGTTACACATGGGATGCCGCGGCCCAGGTTCATCTGAAAGCCTACGAGTGCGCGTTAAAATGAATATGAAGCCTGCACCAAAACTCAGCATCGTCACGGTTAATCTGAATCAGGCGGCGGGCCTGGCCCAAACGTTCGACAGCGTGCGCGCGCAGACCTTCCGTGATTTCGAGCATATCGTAATCGACGGTGCCAGCACGGACGGCAGCTTGGAAGTCATCAAGGCCCGGGCAGATGGTTTGGCTTTCTGGGTATCGGAGCCGGATGCCGGCATCTATGCGGCAATGAACAAAGGGTTGCGGCAGGCGAAGGGCGAGTATGTATATTTTCTGAACAGCGGGGATTGGTTGGCTGCGCCGGATGTGCTGGAGCGCATTTTTGCGCAGGATGCAGAACCCGCAGACATGATCTATGGCGACTCCCTTCGGCCCGACGGAAGCGGAGGATGGAAAATACTGCCCCAGCCCGATCAGTGGACGCTCGCCCGTTTTTGGGGAATGGGCATATGCCACCAAACCATATTCTACAGGAAAACGCTGTTTGACAAACTGGGCGGCTACGACGAGCAATTCCGGATTGTTGCCGACTGGGACTTCAACTTGCGGGCCTTGCGGGCAGGCTGTTCGTCCCGACACGTTCCATATGCCGTCGTTTGCTATCCCGAAGGCGGCATTAGCGCGACTAGAATTGCCGACATGGAAGCTGAAAAGAAAATCATGAGGCGAAAGCGGCTCCCGGAGGCTGTCTATCGGGATTACGAGCGGCTGATGTTTTTGGAGGCCGAATGCCGGAAATTGAAATCGCTCAAGGGTTGGGCGGCAAGTTTCCCGGGCATCCTGTTGAATGCTCTGGCCATCTTGAAAAAGAAGGTGGGCCGGTGAACATTCTCTTTGCCTATAATCGGGGGTTGGATTGGTATTCGGATGCGCATGCGGCCGGAGTGGAGGCCGCGAATCTCCCGATTGAGGTCAGTCTTGAAAAGTTCTGGTCGGCATCTCCGTTTGATTATGACGTTGTTCATATTCAGTGGCCGGAAACCTTGTTCAATTGGCGGACGCCATCCGCCGAGGAACTGGAATTGCTGCGCCTCCGGCTGAAGGACATCCGGTCGCGCGCCAAGATCATCTACACGCGGCACAACGAGGTGTCGCATAACGCCGATGCCGGAGCCCAACGGATTTTGCGAGAGCTATATGCCCTAATCGAATCGGAATGCGATGTGATGGTGCATTTGGGCGAACCCAGCAAAACCGCCTGCGAAACGCGCCCCGATTTGCGGGAAAAGCAGCATGTGATGATTCCCATTCCCGTTTACGACGAAATCTATGCGCCGTATCTGGAGATGGATCGCGCGGAAGTCCGGCGACGGCTGGGAATCCCCTTGCATCAGAAAGTGGCGCTTGCCTTTGGTCATTTCCGGAATGAGGCAGAGCGCCAACTGACAGTTCATGCCTTTGGCGCTTTGAATGAGCGGGACGCCCTCCTCGTTGCGCCCGGATGGAACCAGCCGATTCCGAAATGGCGGCCGCTGGCCCTCCTGCATTCCGCATGCCAAACCCTGCGGGCGCGAAGACGCGGAATGCGGCTGGGAACGAAGCGCCTCCTGCCCCATCCGGCGGTTGCGCGGTATTTCATCGCGGCGGATGTCGTATTTCTTCAGCGGCTGGACGGCCTCAATTCCGCCAATGTGCCCATGGCATTTCTGTTCAGCAAAGTCGTGGCTGGTCCGGACTGCGGCAACATTGGATATTGGCTGCGCAAAACGGGAAATCCGGTCTTCAAACCATCGCAACCGTCTTCAGCGGGCACGGCATTGAAGCAAGCGCTGGATTTGGCAGCGTCGGGCCTTGGAAAGGCCAATTACCAGTTTGCCATGTCGAACTGGTCCATGCGGCAAATCGGTGAAGCCTATGCCGCGCTCTATCGAAAGACGGGAAGTCATGTGGTTTAAGGTAATGAGTATTCTCGTGGCTATGTCTGCACCATCTGCAAGGGGTACGTCCAAATGACCTCTCCCCGTGTTTCCGTCATCATGCCGGTGTTCAACAACCGGGCGCATGTGGGCGCCGCCATCCGGAGCGTATTGGCCCAGAGCTTTCGCGATTTTGAATTCATCGTGGTGGATGATGCGTCCAGCGATGGCAGCCCGGATGTGGTTGCTCAATTCGCCGATGAGCGGATTCGCCTGTTCCGCCGTTCGAAGAACGAGGGCGTGGCCGCCGCCCGCAACCACGGCTTGGACGTTGCACGCGGGGAATTCGTCGCACCTTTGGACGCCGACGATATGTTCGCACCGAATCGGTTGCGCGAACAGGTGGATGTGATGGAACGCCGTCCCCGATTGGGTTTGTGCGGCAGTTGGGTTCGCGTGTTCGGCGGCGGGTTCCCGTTTTTGATGACGGTGCCGTCGGGCGCCGGGGTGGTTCGCGCCTCCATGCTTCTCACCAATCCTTTTGTCCATTCCTCTGTTCTTTTGCGCCGCTCAGTTCTGTTGGAACACGGACTTCGGTATCCCGCCGGGCAACCGGCCGCCATTGATTACGATTTATGGCTCCAATGTGCGCGGGTCACCGAAATAGACAACATACCCCGGCCATTGGCTTATTATCGGCGCAATCCCGCGGGCATTACCAGCCGACATGGAAATTACGCCAACCAGCGTCTGCTTGCTGGCGTGGGCCGGGAATTGGCGCGATTGTTGCCTGATGTGGACGATGCCGCCCTCCGTTTTCATGCCGAAGTGGGACATGGAAGCGGCATGCGCTCCAGAGATGAATTGAAGCGCGCGAGGGACTGGATGGGTGAACTCTTGGAGCGAAATCGCCAGTTGGGAATTTATCCGACAGATGCGTTGGAATCGGCGGTAGCCCATGCCTGGTTTCGGGTGTGCCGCAATTCTTCGCACCTCGGACATGCAGCGGTGCGGGCTTGGTTCGCTGCGCCTTGGCGCAAAGCATACCGGCCCATCGCCTCTGAATGGGCGGGATTCGCAGCTTCTCTGGCGCTGGCTAAGTTCATCCCGGCGCGACGGATTCCCCAGGCGCGCCTGGAGCTGGAGAATAGCCCATGAGTGCGCCACGCTTGTCATTCATCGTTCCCGTACACAACACCGCGCCATGGTTGGAGCGTTGTCTGGGCAGCCTGTTGCAAAATGATTTCGCGGATTTGGAAGTTGTTGCGATTGATGACGGCTCGACAGATGGAAGTCTGGATATCCTTCTCCGGTGGGCGGCGAAAGATAGCCGATTGAAGGTGCAGCAACATGCCTCTCAACAGGGATTGGGACGCACCAGGAATACCGGCCTGCAGGCGGCTGCTGGTGAAACAATCGGATTCGTGGATTCGGACGATTGGATTGACATCCGCGTTTATCGCAATTTGCACGAGCGAATGACGGATACCGGCGCGGACATGGGGGCATGCTCCGTGAGGTTGGAAGACCCGAACGGGAAACGAACGGGGGCGTGGCGCATGCCGGACCAGCTTATTCCTTTGGATTCGGCCGGAAATGTTCAGGCGGCATACCGCATCCTGCACGATTCCTGTGCCAATAAATTGTTTCGCCAGGAGCTGCTGGCCGATTTGGAATTTCCCCGTATTTACTATGAAGATGGCCCCTTTGTGATTGAGGCGTTTTGCCGGGCGAAGAGCATCGTGTTTGTCCCGGATGAAGGCTATCATTACATCACGCGGCCGCGCTCCATCATGCAATCGGCGCCCGATTCCGCCAGAATCCAATCTGCGGTTGAATCCATGGCGCTGGCATGGGAATCCTTGTCCCGCCGGGGAATCGCGGACCGGGTGCGCGGGCGCTATGACATCCGTGTCCGGTGGTTGCTGCGACTGGCGGTCGTGGGTCTTGTGGGCCTCGAACGCGAAACCCGGGATAAACTTTGGAAAGAAGTGCAAACGCTGGTGCCGCCGGTTTGGGATGACATCATGCCGTTCCGCGCATGGGAGCGGAAACTATATCTTTCCCTTTTGCGCCGGCCCTCCCCCGCCCCATTGGCGCGAGCGCTCAAGATAACGGTGGACACCGCCGCAACATTCGCCCAATGGGTGAATCACGTCCGTTATTCATCCGTAAAAGAATCGTGATCTTCTTCGCCGCCGGTTTGGGCGACTGGCAGCATCTTTCCTATTTTCCACAGCGTGGAGAAATTGCTTTTTGCTTTTAGGTGAGGCGGGGCTGGGCGGGAATCATGGTGATGTGTTTCCAGCCGCCGCGACAGAAGCGCCAGCCGAAAATGCCGGCGAGGAGCAGGACAAATACCGTCATGTAAAGCCAGGCGGCAAGGAGGCCGGCTTCCAGCCATAGGATGAGGATAAGTTCGCCGGGCATCCAGATGAGCCATGTGGCGATGGTGGCGGCAATCAGGACGAAGCGGGTGTCGCCCGCGCCTTTGAGCGCGCCGGCCAAAACCAGACTGACGGCATCCAGAAATCCCCAGCCGGCAAGCATCAGCATGAGCCAGCGGCCGGTTTCGATGACGTCTTCGAGGGGCACTTTGTCGGGGCCGTCGCCGGTGAAGAGGGCGAAGTAGGCTTCCGGGAACAGGAGGAACGAGAGGGCCATCACGCCCATGTATACCCACGCGATTTTCAGGGCGGAGAGGCCGGCGCGGGTGGCGGTGGCGGTGTCGCCCGCGCCTTTATACTGGCCGACGACAATCGTCGCGGCTGCGCCCATGCCCAGCAGGGGCATGAAGGCGAGATTGTTGATGCTGAAGGCGATATTGCTGGCGGCCATGTCGGCAGGCGCCAGTCGTCCCAGCAGCACCACAAAGAAGGCGAATGCGCCGACATCTTGCAGAGTTTGCAGGGCGGCGGGCACGCCGAAGCGCAGGAGCGGTTTCATCAGCGACCATTCGATGCGCCAATTTTTCAGGGTGCCGAATTCGTCGCGAAAGCGGGCGCGGAAGTAATGGAACAGCAGGATGGCCCAGGTCAGCGCGGACGCGGCCACGGTGGCGATGGCGGCGCCGGCGATTCCCATGGCCGGAAAGCCCCAATGGCCGAAAATCAACGCGTAGTTCAGCACGACGTTGGCTAGGTTGCCAACGATGTTGGCGCGCATGGGCGTGCCGGTGTCGCCGCGGCCGGAGAAGAATCCGGCAAGGGCATTTTGTATGCCCAGCATGCCGCCGCCGAGCATGAGGATGCCCATGTAGGTTTTTTCGGCGGCGAGCACGTCGGCGGGGTGTCCCGCGATGCTGAGAAGCCAGAATCCCAGCGGGATGACGGCGATGCACAGCGGCCAGGTGAGTATTCCCAGCCAGATGCCTTGCGCCGTGACGCGGCTGCATTCTTCGCGCCGCCCCGCGCCATGATATTGCGCGACGAACGTGCCGGAGAAGCCCGCCAGTCCCTGAAAAAATGAGGTGAGCGTGAAGGACAGCGTCCCCGCGGGCAGGGCGGCTCGCAGCGCAACGGAGCTGTGATGGGCCAGAAAAATGCGGTCCACAAACTGCATCAAGGTGAACGACATCATCGAAATGATGATGGGGGTGGCCACGCGCCAGACTTCGCGGACGCCGCCCGGACGGGGCGGTGTTCGGAGCCAATGGAGGGCGCGGGCGGCCATGCGCGGGGCCTATGGGCCGTCCGGACGGCGTTGGCCGTGGCTGGAGCGGTAACGCAGGATGAGGGGCACGCCGGCGAGGTCAAAGGCGTCGCGCAGGCGCGTGGTCAGATACGCCTGATAGGTGGGGTTGTTCAAGCGCGGTTCATTGACAAACAACGTGATGCGCGGCGGGTTCTGGCCGGTTTGTGTGGCGTAATAAAACTTGAGCTGGCGACGCCCGGAGAACGGCGGCTGCGTCTTTTGGAAGGCGTCGTGCAAGACGCGATTGAGCACGCCGGTGGGGATGACCGTCATCAGGCGGGCGGCCACGGCGTCAATGATTTCAAAACTGCGGCGAATGTGATGCCCGCTGAGCGCGGAGACAAACACAACGGGAATGTCGCTCAAAAAGAACAGTTCCTTGCGCAAGCTGGCTTCGTAATCGGCCTCTTTCACGCCGGTGCCGCGGGCTAGGTCCCACTTGTTAATCAGCAGCACGCAGGCTTTTTGCCGCTCACGCGCCAGGGCGAGAATCTTTTTTTCCTGCTTGCCGGGGCCGGCGGCGGCATCCATGAGAACCACAACGATGTCGGCTTCGGCGATGGTTTGTTCGGCGCGGAAAAAGCTGAATTTTTCGACGGAATCGCGCACGCGGAATTGCTTGCGCATGCCGGCGGTGTCCACGAGCGTGTAGTGGCGCACGGCGCCGTCGGCGGCTTTCAGGGAAAAAGGAACGGAAATACGGTCGCGGGTGGTGCCGGGCACATCGGTGACAATCACCCGGTCACTGCCGGTGAGCCGGTTGATGTAGGAGGACTTGCCAACGTTGGGACGTCCGACTACGGCCACTTTCAAGCGCGGGAGGTCGGTGTCATCCGCCGGCGGCGGCAAATGCGGCAGGACGGCTTCCAGCAGCCCTTCGATGCCGCGATTGTGGATGGCGGCGATGGGCCGCACCGGGTAGCCCAGACGCGCGAAGTCGCCGGTTTTGTCGTCCCAATCGGGCGTATCGGCCTTGTTGGCGGCCACCACAACGGGGCGGCCGGACTTGCGCAAGAGCCGGGCCACTTCCACATCCATGGGCTGGCAGCCGACGGTGATGTCCACCACTTGAATGACCACGGCGGCGTCCGCGATGGCCGCGTGGACCTGTTCCGTGGTGGCCCGGACGATTTCGTCGCTGGATTGGGCGCGGTCCATCAGGGCCAGCCCGCCGGTATCCACCACCTCGAAGCGCTGGCCCAGCCATTCCACCGACGCCATGAGGCGGTCGCGGGTGACGCCTTCCTCGGAGTGCACGATGGCCAGGCGGCGGCGCACCAGCCGGTTGAACAGCGCGGACTTGCCCACATTGGGGCGGCCCACGATGGCCACGATTCGTTCAGATGGTTGGGCTGACTTCTTCATCATCAAGTTCCGCAAACATAGCACGAATGGTTCGCGCCGTCTGCACAACCCGCCGCCGCGCGCGCGGCGGCGGGGCGCGTTTTCCCTTTTCGCGTCCTCCGGTTTAGTACTGGAAGAAGCTCTGCCCGATGAACTCGCGAATGACGCTGGTGGGCGGCACGCGATCCGCCGGAATCACGTGGAAGTTGGAGATAAACTGCTGGATGCGAACGGCTTCGGCATATTCCGGCATGGACGGCTTGATTTCCGCCAGCAACGGCTCGATATACGGGCGCAGCACGCACAGTTCATAATCCAACGCGGAGTTGAAGGCGACATCGGCTTCCTTCTGGAAGGGGAAAATCCAGGTTTTTTCGCCGCGCCGCACCTTGGGCCACATTTGCAGCGTTTGCAGCGCGCTATGACTGCGGAAGTTGTTGTCGCGCACAATTCGCCGAATCAGGCGGTTGTCCGTCGTGGAGATTCGGTTGTTGCGGTCCAGATTCAACTGCGTCAGCGCGCTGATATAGATTTTGAATTTGTGCTTGGCGGGGATGCTGGCGGTCAGCCGCGGGTTCAAGCCGTGGATGCCTTCCAGCACAATCACGTCATCGGGTCCGATGTGCATGAATTCGCCGCGATATTCCCGCATGCCGGTGTGGAAGTTGTAATAGGGCAGCTCCACGCGCTGGCCTTCATCGAGCGCGGTCAACTGCTCGTCAATCAAATCCAGATTGAGCGCTTCGAGGTGTTCATAATCCACCTCGCCGTTTTCATCCAGCGGGGTCAGACCGCGTTCCACGAAGTAATTATCCAGCGAAATCGGCTTGGCGTTCAGGCCGCTCGCCTTCAGTTGCAGCGAAAGACGCTTGGAGAACGTGGTCTTGCCGGACGACGACGGCCCGGCGATGAGAATCCACTTCACCTCGCCCTTGCGTTGCGCAATCTGCTCGGCCAGCAGAGCAATCCGCTTTTCCTGATAGGCTTCGTTGACGTCAATGAAATCGTGGATTTTCTTTTTGGCGATTCGCTCGTTCAAGTCACCCACGGTGCGCACGCGCACGATTCGGCCCCAATCCTTGTGGCCCTTGAAGACATCATAGATGTAGTGCGCCGGCTCAAACTTGGGGAAAGTCGAGGGGTCCGCGCGGTCCGGCCCCATCATGATGAAACCTTCCTGATAAGGAATCAACTGGTAGTTTTCCAGCGCGGCGGCATTGTTGGCCAGCGGCTGGTGGGCCAAATCCATGTAGTCCCCGCATCGGTACACCGTCACCTTGGAGCTGTTCTTGAAGCGCAACAGGTTCAGCTTGTCCTTGGCCCCGGCCTTTTCAAAATGCGCGATGGCCTCGTCATAGGTGACCTTGATGCGGTCAATGGGTGCCTTTTCGTCCAACAGCTTGCGCAACTCGCGGTCCAGCTTGGCCAACTGCTCCGGCGTGATGCCCTGCGCGTCGCCGACGCGGAAGCTGCAATAGAGGCCCTTGGACAGCGAGTGCTCCACGGCAAAATCGCTGCCGGGATACTGCTCGTGCGCCACCTTCGCCAGCAAAAAGGCGATGGTATGGCGATAAATGCGCTGGCCGTAGGAATCCCGGTAGCCCAGCACCCGCACCTTGCTGTCCGTTTCGATGCGGTATTCCACCGAAACAAACTCGTTGTTCACCAGCGCCCCCAGCACCGGAAACTCAATCCCCTCCAATGTGGCCGGATACTGCGCCATAATCTGGCTCAACGAAATCCCGGCTTGCACGTCCTGTTCGGGCCCGTGCTCGAACTTTACCTTAACCATCCGATGGGTCATGCTTTTCTCCTTACTTCTACAATTTCGGTATTTTATCCGTGCGATTGCGCCAAAGGCAAGTTATATTGCCCCGCTCATGATGGCCCCCCTCCAACCGGAACAAATGGATTATCTGCGCGACGAATCCCGGCACACCGGCCGCGCCGCGCAAATCGCCTTTCCCCGCACGGAAGCCGACGTGAGCGCCATTCTCGCCGAAGCGCGCCGCGCCCGCCTGCCCGTCACCCTTCAAGGCGCGCGCACCGGCGTGACAGGCGGCGCGGTCCCCGACGGCGGCCTCATTCTCAACCTCAGCCAGATGAATCAGATACTGGACGCCGGCGAAACGCTCCGCGTCCAACCCGGCGTGACCCTGCAAACCATCCGCCAGGCGCTGCCGTCAGGCCGCGCCTTCACGCCCGACCCCACGGAAACAACCGCCTCCATCGGCGGCATGGTCGCCTGCAACGCATCCGGCGCGAATTCCTTCCTCTACGGCCCCACCCGCAACCACGTCGCCGCCCTCCGCGTAATGCTCGCCAACGGCGAATGCCTGGAGCTGCGCCGCGGGCGCGACCAAGCCCGCAGCACAAATTTCACGCTCGGCTCTGTCGCCGGCACCCTGCCCTCCCTCCCCCGCCCCGCCGTCAAAAACGCCGCCGGTTACTTCGTCGAGCCCGACATGGATTTGCTGGACCTCTTCATCGGCGCGGAAGGCACCCTCGGAATCATCACCGAAGTCACGCTGCGCCTGCTCCCCGCGCCCGCCGCCATTTGGGGGCTGATGGCCTTCCTGCCCGGCACCGCCGCAGCCGTGCAATACGTCAACACCCTCCGCGACGAAGCCCGCGCCGCCGCCGCCGCCACCTCTGCCGCCGCCCCCCCCGCGCAACTCGCCGCGCTGGAATACTTCGACGCCAACTGCCTCGCCTTCTTGCACCAGCACCGCGACGCCCTCGCCACGCGCGGCATTCCCGTCCCCGCCCTGCCCGAAGGCGCCGCCTGCATCTACGCCGAATGGCACGGCCCCTCCGCCGCCGCCAACGAAGCCGCCGCCCTCGCCGCTGCCGAACACCTCCCCGCCCTCAACGCCGACCCCGACGCCTGCATCCTCGCCGACAATCCCCACGACATGGAAAAGCTCAAAACCTTCCGCCATGCCGTCCCCGAACTCGTCAACGCCACCATAGACGAACGCCGCCGCCGGCACCCCGACCTCGCCAAACTCGGCACCGACATGTCCGTCCCCGACGCCCGCCTCGGCCACATCCTCGCCCGCTACGAAAACGACCTCGCCGCCGCCGGCCTCGAAAACCTGATATTCGGCCACATCGGCGCAAACCACCTGCACGTCAACATCCTGCCGCGCACCCCCGCCGACTACGCCGCCGGCCGCGACCTCTACACCCGCTGGGCCGCGCAAGTCATCGCCTGGGGCGGCAGCATTTCCGCCGAACACGGCATCGGCAAAATCAAGCGCGACCTCTTCCGGCAAATGGCCGGCGACGCCGCCCTCGCCCGCATGCGCGCGCTGAAAAAAATCCTCGACCCCGACACCCTCCTCAACCCCGGCAACATCCTTGAACCATCGGAGACCCCCGCCCCGCCATGACCACCAACCAATCCAGACTCGAACGCTGGGAAGCCCGCCTGAAAAAAGTATTCGATGAAATTGACGTCGAACTCGAAGACCTCTACGGCCACCGCGCCCGCCGCCACCCCAACCGTCCCGCCCACGGCCACACCTCCAACCGCGAAGACGACGGCCTCTTCGACATCGGCGCCGCCTTCACCGTCGGCATCGGCTCGCAATACGGCCCCGGCTACGTCGTCCAGGCCCGCATCGCCACCCTCGACCCCGTGCCGCCAAACATCCGCGAAAAATTCGAAGCCGAAGTCATCCGCCGCCTGCGCGAAAAACTCCCCGCCGCCTTCCCCGACACCATCCTGCACGTAGACCGCGACGGCCCCGTCTATAAAATCCACGGCGACCTCTCCCTCGGCCAGCTCTAACCCCGCTTTTCCACGCCATGGAAAAAAGTTTTCCACACCGTGGAAAAATTCAACCCGCCGCCCCCCTTTTCGCCAAAAGTTTTCCACACCATGGAAAAGTTTTTTCCACACCGTGGAAAACCCGCCACGGAAACTTTAGATTTCCGGAAACCCAATCCCCTTCAGATACTCATAAGTCGGATTGTAGATTTCAAGCAAACGAGTCGGGTCTTCCGTATCTCCCGGCGGCACGACAATCACCATCCCCTGCCGGGCCCGTGTCAACAGCACCCGATACGCGTTTTTAAGATACTTCTGCCGCTCCGACTTCCTAACTCGCTTCCATTTCTGTCCGACAAACGAATGATGACTCCACCCGTCCGGCTTGTAACGAAAATCCCCATCCCACGTCACACAGGCCCAATCTAATTCCAATCCTTGAATGGAAAACTCCGTCGCTACATCTTCGAGGTAGTAGGACGACCGAACATCCTCCTTGCCATTCAAAAACCAATGAACAGGATCCATCGGCGCCTTCACGTGTATGGCATGCGGCCGCAACCGCTCCGCGCTGGAGGAAACGACGATGCCATATCTTTCCGTTCCGCGCGCCTGCTGCTTAAGCCACTTCTTGGCCGCCATCAAGTCTCGCGTAATAACAATAGGATACTTCCCGCCCAATTGCCTGAATGTCTCGCGCGCCCCCGCCGAATCCATATCCAGAATTTGCTTCACAAGTTGCGAAACATGTTCCGCTCGAAAAGACCGCATAGACACGGAGAGGTGTAAATCCTCGTGATAATACACATGTTCACGACCCTGAATCTTATCCAGAAACACACCGGCCCCATATTCGCTATCTGTTAGTCGCTCCGATATGTGAATGTGCCATTCGGGAAAACTGCGATTCAACGCCTCTATCCATTCGCCGATTCCCGCTTCCCCTGTATTGATTTCCTGCCCTCCGCCAACCAGGCAAACGATTACCCCCCAATCGGGATGACGGTCAATGCACGAAATCAGGAACTCCGGCTCGGACTGGTCGAAATCAGGCCGATTCCTCTTCCTGCGCATGAAGTTCGCCGTTTGTTCCAAATTCCATGCCCGCTGGGCTTCATCGAAAAGAGCCACATGATCCACCGGCGCGGTCGGGTCCCTGAGATATTCGTCTCGATAATGGTGAACATTTTGGACAAAGGCTTTGACATCACTCAGCGCAACCTTCTTGGTGATTCGCCGGTTTGCCGCCCTCTCTCGTTTCACCTTATCCCGAGCCAACGCCTCTTGGAGAACCTTAACAAGCGGGCCGTTCCCCGACAAAAACACGCTGTATAAATCGCTTTCTGCATCCAAATGTTTCGTCGCGATATTCAGACCAATCAACGTTTTCCCAGCCCCCGGCACCCCCGTCACAAAGCAAATGGCCTTGTTCCCATGCTCCTTGGCGGAGCCAATGATTTCTGAAATAGCCTGCGTGGTCCGATGTAGATTCTTCGCTCCGGCATCATTGCGCACAATGTCCATCACATCATGCGTGCGATACAAAGCCAGCGCCGCCTCGATAATTGTAGGCGTCGGGTGGTAACGGCCCGCTTCCCAAGTCTCGGCCACAATATCCTCCCCCTCGGCAAACTTCAGGACGGCATCAATAGCTGAATTCAACGTCGCCGGAGTACACTTCATCGGAAACAGCAACTTGTCATTTTGCGGAGTTGCCACCACATCCAACGTATCACAAGGCGTTGCCCTTGTTGCCACAAGAATGGGCGCAACATATCGGTCGCGACTGGTCTCGTGAAAGTTTTTCAGGTCCAGCGCATAGTCACAGACCTGATCCAAGCCATAGGACGTAAACTCGGTCCCACCCACCTTAAATTCTAGAACAAAAATAGCCGAACCAATCAGCAAAACCACATCAATGCGCTCACCCATGCGAGGAATCGAATACTCAAAATAGATGGCCCCTTCATATTTTTCGACCACAGGTCGGAGAACCTCAATCTGCCTCTCCCATGCAAGCCGTTGACTTTGCTCGACAGGAAACTCGCTCGCCCGTGCCAACCGACCAATCATGGTGTCCGTTGTCGCCGCCAAAAAACCGGCAATGGAATCCGAGTAATAGGCTCTTCTCATGGAGGGCAGATTATCAGGGCACTCCATCCCCTACCAGGCCCATTTTGCCCCACCCATGTCCTTCTCCCCCGTTTGCCACAAAGTGCCCCATCCGGCCGCCCGGCTGTTCTGTAGCTGCGCTCGCCGAGCGCAGAGGCTGTTCGGCTGTTCGGTTTTCCTGACCTCTGCTCTCTGCTCTCTGACCTCTTTTCCCGCCCCCCATTTTCCACACCGTGGAAAAATGGGGCGGAAAAATGGGGCGGAGGCGGGACTGGTCAAGCGGAGGCGAAGTGATATAATGCCCGTTATTTCAGACATCATGATTGCTCCTCATACACAAAGCGGCGCGGCCATTCTCCGTGAACTGGGCGTGGATTCGGAACAGGGTTTGTCGGCGGCGGAGGTGGCGGCGCGTCAGCGGCAGTATGGCTTGAATGAGGTGCAGGAGGGGATTTCCCGCCCGGCGTGGAAAATGCTGCTGGGGCAGTTTATTGAGCCGATGATTCTGATTCTGTGCGCGGCGGCGGGGCTCGCGCTTTGGCTGGGCGACCTGACGGAGGCGCTGGCGATTCTGGTCGTCGTTTTTATGTTCGGCGTGCTGGGCTTCATTCAGGAGTATCGCGCAGAAAAAGCGATGGCGGCGCTGAAGCAGTTGGCCAGCCCTGTGGTGCGTGTGCGGCGCGAGGGCGGTGTGCGGGAAATTCCCGCGCGTGAGCTGGTGCCGGGCGATATTGTTCTGCTGACTGAGGGGAATCTGGCGCCGGCGGATGTGCGGCTGATTCAGTGCGTGAATTGCGGAATGTCGGAAGCGGCGCTGACGGGTGAATCGGAGCATGTGCTGAAGTCGCCGGAGGCGCTGGCGGACCCGGAGATTCCGCTAGGCGACCGGGTGAACATGGGATTCATGGGCACCAGCGTGGCGCACGGGCGCGCCGAGGGCGTGGTGGTGGCGACGGGCATGCGGACGGAGCTGGGCAAAATCGCGGCGATGCTGCGCGATATTGAGCCGGGGCGGACGCCGTTGCAGCGCAAGCTGGCGCAGGTGGGCAAGCATATTTCGCTGGCGGGGGGCGGCGCGGCGGTGGCGCTTGTCGCAATGGGGCTGCTGATGGGCGAGCGGCTGGGCAATTTGCTCCTGACGGCGGTGAGCCTGCTCGTGGCGGTTGTGCCGGAGGGGCTGCCGGCAATTGTCACCGTGACGCTGGCGCTGGGGGCGCGGCGGATGCTGCGGCGCAACGCGCTGATTCGCCGCTTGCCGGCGGTGGAAACGCTGGGGGCGGTGACCATTATTTGCAGTGATAAAACCGGCACGCTGACCGAAAACAAAATGACGGTGGTGCGGCTGCGGTCGCGGCATCACGAATTGACGCTGGAGACAAATCGCCCGCCCGTTCTCCCGCCGGAGGCGGCCAACGAAATCATCCCGCTGCTGCTGACCGCGACCCTTTGCAACGATGGCACCTTGGTGATGGATGACGCCGGCAAGCCCGCGCAACGAATCGGCGACCCGACGGAAACCGCCCTGCTGGTCGCGGCGGAACGGCTGGGCATGGCGACGGAAACCGCAACGGCCCAATGGCCCCGCCTGATGGAATACGCGTTTGATTCGGACCGGCGGTGCATGACCACCCTGCATCGGCATGTTGCCGAGGCCGGCGCGCCGCCGCCCGCGCTGGCGTCATCGTTTCTAGCCGCAGTCAAAGGCGCGCCGGATACACTGCTGGCGCAGGCCACAATGGTTCTCGACAACGGCGAAGTCGTGCCGCTGACGGACGACATCCGCCAACGCTTCGGCGAAGAAAACGAGCGGATGGCGGCGGCGGGGCAGCGGGTGATGGGGATGGCTTTCCGCAAGCTGAACGCCCTGCCCGATGCCAGCGTGCAGCCGGAAGAAATTGAAACGGAGCTGGTCTTTTGCGGGCTGGCCGGACTGATAGACCCGCCGCGCGAATCGGTGCGCGAGGCGGTGGAGCGAAGCCACTCCGCGGGCATTCGCACCATGATGATTACCGGCGACCACCCGCTGACGGCGGCGGCTATCGCGCGCAGCTTGCGCATTCTGCCGGAAGGCGAAGAGGCGCGTATTCTGACCGGCGTTGAGCTGGAGCGGATGAGCGACGACGAATTGACGGCGCAGGTGGAGCACATCCGCGTGGTGGCGCGGGTGACCTCGGCGGATAAATTGCGGATTGTGGAAGCCCTGCAGCGGCGGGGACACATCGCGGCGATGACCGGCGACGGGGTGAACGATTCACCAGCGCTGCGGCGCGCGGATATCGGCGTGGCGATGGGCGTCATGGGCATGGATGTCGCCAAAGAAGCCGCCGCAATGGTGCTGCTGGATGACAACTTTGCGACGATTGTCGCGGCGGTCGAAGAGGGCCGCACCATTTTCGACAATCTGCTGCGCTACATTAAATTTTCGTTTGGGGGCAACATCGGCAAGGTGCTGGTGATGTTCCTCGCGCCGCTGTTCGGGCTGGGGCCGATTGCGCTGCTGCCGTTGCAACTGCTTTGGCTGAACTTGATGACCGACGGACTGCTGGGACTGGCTCTGGGGCTGGAACCGGCGGAGCGCGATGTGATGAGCCGCCCGCCGCGCAAACCGGATGCGCCGATTTTGGACCTCGCCGCTATTATACATATGATGTGGGTGGGCGTGCTGATTGGCGGCCTCGCGCTGTTGCTGGGCGCGTGGCAACCGGCGGCGTTTTTTGCCACGACGGGCGGGCAGGAATGGCGGGCGATTCTCTTTGCGGTGATTGGTTTCGCGCAGGTGGGTCAGGCGTGGGGGCTGCGCGCCGTCACCCGCGAGGCGTTGCGATTGCGCCGGGAACTGCCCATGATTGTGTTGACGGCAATCACGCTGCTGTTACACATCGGCGTCTTGATGAATGCCCGCTTGCGGGTCATTTTTGGCTTGGGCGAATTAACGAGTTTGGGACTTGCCGTTTCGGCTCTCGCGGGGCTGTTGGTGTTTGCCGTTGTGCGCCTGGAGCACCGGCTTCGCCATCGGGAACATGGCGCGCGCGGGGCGGATAAAATAAAGTAGTTAAATAAAGCAACGAAGTTCCGTCAACCGCGCACTTTAAAGCGCGCGCCTGGAGTTTGGCCCGTAGGGGCTCAGGCCATGGCGTAAAATAGGGCGTGTCCGAGGCTCTTTTGGAGTTTCTGCGGCTTTGGGTTATCGGAGGGGGTGGTCATGAAGCCGGAGAAATGCAGGGC
>Ga0255347_1004328_pt1 | contig 17289 bp, 10 predicted proteins | sample wastewater_treat_2_FD_192479 | JGI IMG/M metagenome (GOLD analysis project Ga0255347, IMG submission 192479) | Wastewater microbial communities from Lulu Island WWTP, Vancouver, Canada - plant24 | ecosystem: Engineered > WWTP > Wastewater > Unclassified | place: Canada: Vancouver, British...
TTCCAACCATGGCGCATACAGCGCCCAGCGCTCTTGATCGGTCAGATCAGTCAGATCGGCCTGATCAGTCTGATCTTCTCTGAAGCGTCGCGGGACCGCGCGTACTGCGTGCGCCTCTGCGCTGTCCCGTTTCCACTGCGGCAGGTGCCGGTGTCGCAGGAAGTCTTCGAAGTCGAGCAGCAGTTCCTCCAGGCTCGCGCGAGCGACATTGAGCAGGCGCAGCTCCGTTTGCGACGAGGTGGCCGACGCACGACTACCCTCGGCGATGTTCTGGCGGCCCGACCGCGCCGCCTGCACCATCTGATCCACCATGCGCGACCGCGGGTCGAGGAACTTTTCGCAGAACCAATAGGTGGCGTCGTAGATGACCGTAGCCGCTTGGAAACTCGCTGTCTTGCGGTAGCCGCCGCTCGGTCGCAACTTCCTGCGCCCTCTCATCTGATGATCCGGCTGATCCGGTAATGCTCTCCGCCGCTCCTCCATCGCGTTCACTCCTCCTTGTCACCGTCGATGCCCATGCGGTACTTGATGTCGTAGTTGATGATGAAGTCCAGTTCCTCGTCTGTGAAGCCGTAGTGCTTCGCGAGAACCTTATCGATCTCGTCGATGATGGGCTTTGATAGGCGTGGGTAAAACTCGTCGTAAACAACCTTGCCGGTAGTCTTATATTGGCATTCTCTGCGGATTTTATGACGTTTGAAGTCGGCCATGAGTTCCAGGGTCAACTTGGCCAGACAAGATTTCTCTGATTCCTTCATGGTGTCGAGCCCGAGCGGGAAGTTCTCGATTTCACGCATATTCAGGTGACGACAATCGGAAAGGATTATAAACCACCAGTAAAAGAGCGAACTGTTTAGCGCCGCGACCACGATTGCGGCATCAAGGTCTGATTGTAAGCGCAAGGTCTTTACCTGCGTTGATATCTGCTCTCCGTCGCGCTCGTTCCAGAAGTAGGGAATAAAGTCCATCGCTCGCACCCAGTACTGCGGGGCGTTGTGGAAGTAGACCATGTCCCCATGCGCCTGGCCGGGCATAGCCTTAAGAAGCGCTGAGAAATTGGCGATGCGTTCCCAAATCCGTTTCGAGTCCACATGACCTATTTTGGGGATTGCACCCGCCACGAGATAAGGCGACACGTAAGCGAAAGACAACATCTCAAACAATTGCGGACGGAACTCCGAGTACCAACGATTGTAGGATGTCGAGTAAACGAGATATGGGACTGATGTTCCCTTCTGGCAAGTGAAAATGGTCGCCCGGATGTGCTGCAGACCATCAAACAGTCTGGACGGCCGGTCATCGAAGTTGGCGAACCAAATATTGGTACTCCGGTCAAGGCATTGTTGTTGGAGGGGTTTCATGCGATCGGTGCAGACGATAGGCAACTGCACAATCATTCCCATCCGGCCATTGTGGCACAGCGTATCGAAGCATCTTTCGATAACGTAGGCGTAGAGGTTACCGCAACTTTCTGTCTCATAGTCGGATATCGAATACTCTCGCCTAACCTTGCTATACTCTACGTACGGGGGATTTCCAATGATGGCATCGAACCCGCCCCGCGCCATAATCGCATAGAACTCGCTGAACCAGTGGAAGGGCTTGTGCGAGTGGATCCACTTCTGGATGTCTTTCTTTGTGGTGATGCCGTAGGTGCCGGCCAGATAGGTGTTCAGCCGCTCCTCCAAAGGAGCGAGTTTGTCACGGAGACGTTTTTTGTCCGTAGCGTTGATCGCGCCGCCGAGTTCGGTCTGCTGTCGGCGGAACTGCTCAAACATCTCGGCGATTTCTAACACCTCCCGCTTCACCTCAGGCCAAACGGTATTGTAGGCGAGCAAGTCTTGGCTGATCACATCCTCCGCCTGCTTCTCTGTGGCGAAACCGACAAGGGTATTGCCAGCGCGGATGTTGAAGTCAATGTCCGGCAGCGGCTCGATGCCGAGATTGTCCTGCGCATAGTCGGGTTCGAGTTGGGCGGCGAGTTTCAGAAAAAGACGGAGTTTACAAATCTCGACGGCTTCGTCCATGATGTCAACGCCGTAGAGGTTCTGAATGATGATCGACTTGAAGATGAAGTACTTTTCGTTGGCATGCTTCTCGACGCGCGCAATGACGGCGGCGAAGTCCTTGTAGTAGTTCGGGTGCGGAACCTTCTGCGCCTGGCTCCATTCGAGCATGAACGCCTTCATACGGTCCAGGCACGCCTCGTACAGCGGCTCTAAGACATTGACCGCTGCAAAAAGGAATGCACCGGAGCCACAGGTCGGATCAAGGACGGTGATCTGCTCAATGGCCTGCCAGAACGCCCAGAGAACATCCGGCGCGGCGGCATTCTCGATGCAGTCTTGGGCGAACTGGCGGATATTCAGATTCAGGGTTATCAGAAAGGATGAAGGATGAAGGATGAAGGATGAATTGGGGGGCGGGAAGGAGGAAGGATGAAGGATGAGGGATGAAGGATGAATGACCCATTCCGGGTTGAATGCATGACCGGAAAGACGCGACCAGATTTCCCAATAGCGCTGGCGGCGGGCAACAACCTCGCGCCAGATCTCCGTGGGCAGCGCGTACTCGGACGGCGCGGGCTCGTTCCATGCCGCGCGGCGTTCGAGCAAATCAGGCTTCTGTGTGTCAACGCCCCTTGCGATCTCGGGCGGCAGGGGCAGTTCGACGCCATGTTTCACCGCATCGTAGATGTAGCGGTCGGGATCGGCGGCAAGGTGCTGGAAGAGTTCGCGGAAGGCAGCGGGTTTCTTTTTGAGGCTGGCTTCAACACGGTCGAGAATGCAGGGAATCATGCAATTTTTGGCGATGTACTCGGTGATGTCTTCCTTGGTGTAGTACGCCCCCATCTGCTTCTGGTTGATGTACTTCTCGAAGATATAGCCCAGCACATCGGGATTGATCTCGTTATCGGCCCGGAGCGGTCGCTCATCAAGATGCCAGTGGTACTGATCGAAAAAGTCGAAAACTTTTGAGAATGCCTCGTCAGGGATGTCTATCTCAGTGTGCTTCTCTTCCAAGGGATGGACGGCGAAGATGCCACCGTTCAGGTAGGGAATCGTGCCAAGCAGATTACGGAGTTCGGCACTCCGCTCGCGGCGACCCAGCCCATCGTGGAACAGCTTGAGCAGGAAGGCCCGGTAGAAACTGAGGAACTTGGTCTTTGAGCGGGTCTGCTGGATCATGGTCAGGCGGTTGCGCAGATAGTCCGTGTCCCGGTCGAGAAACCCCTTTTTTTGAATGAAGTACACGAACTTGAGGCGGTTGAGCATGATCGAGGCGTACCACTCGCGGTCGTCTTTATCTGCGATGCCCTTGATCTGCTTGAGAAACGCGGCATGCTCGATCTTGAAGCGGTCATAGAAGCGTTTCGTGACGCGGTCGACATCGAATGCCTGGCGTGCGCGATCAGTGACACCGAAGAGGGTCAGTTGTTCCTCCTCTTCGATCTTGACCTCCAGCACTCCGATCTTTTGGAGCAACGCCTCACCAAATTGGTTGGCAGTAAACGTGTGTTCGCGGCAGGCGATGGGCTTTCCTGTCTCGCGTTTGACCCACTGCCAAATCTGGAAGGTACGGTCGGAGTCGATATAGATGATCAGATGCTCGCGTACACGCTTGGTGAGCTCGGCTTCGATTTTGCGGCGGGTTGAGTAGTCGTAGGAACACCCCTGTCCGGGCATGGTGCAGAGATAAGCGCCCATGCCGCGCTTCTCGGCAATGGCGTCGAGGGTGACCATCTTATCGCCGACCGCCAGGGTCAGTGATTCGTCATGATCGTCCCATCCGAGTTCGTCCAAGAAGAGTGTTTTGAAATCGAACTGGTGAAGAAGGTCACGGGCAACTTCCTTGTTCATTTGCGACGCCCCTTTATGCGTTTGACGCAGGTGACTAAAATGGCGGTAAGTTCGTCGGCTTCCTGAAGAAGGGGAGCGAGAAGCTTGGGATCAATGATTCCGGCCTCCGCTAGTAGTTCAAGCCAGTATTGCGTCTCTTCGAGTTCCTGAAGGCCGCCTTCCAGTTTACTTATGACCTCGGCATCGGAGCGTGCTCTAAGGCTTTCGCGATAGTGCGCCCCGACGGAAGTCCCAGACCTGAGAAGCTGCCTTCCGAGCACCTGTGTCGTGCCCGAGTCCGGCAGAGCAGCGTACAGCCTGATGATTCTCAGGGCAAACGCCTTCGTCCTCGTCTTCAGATCTGTCGGCCTCTCCCTCATCCTTCCTCCTTCATCCCTCATCCTTCATCCTTCATCCTTCATCCTTCCACCAAGCCCATCGAGCAGATGATGAGGGGCTCGCGGCTTTCTTCTTTTTCGTGAACGATGCAGAGCCGGTCCTCTTCGTAAAGAGCGATCACGAGTTCGGTGAGCGCGTGGTTGGTGATGCCTGAGCGGATCTGACGGTTCAGCGTGTCAACGGCGGTCTGGCGTAGCGGGTAGCGGTAAATCTGCTCGATGGCTCTGCTCAGGAGCGGCGATTCGAAGAGCGTGCCCTTATTTTCCTCTGCATGAGCCTTCAGGCGCTCGTATGTGCGGAAACGCGCGCCCGACGGCCGACCGAGCTGGCCGCCGATGGTGCGCTCTTCCCTTACAATCAGTTCGGCGCCCTCCTGCACCAGTTGGTGGTGGTTGGCAAGGCGGGGCGCACAGGGCGTATCGGGTGCGCATTCAGCCGCCCGCAGGATGGCATACTGGGATTCTGTGACACTCTCTCCTGTCGTGTTCATCCAAGCCAGAGCGTCGTTGCCGTCGGCAGTCTTGAGATAAACCAGGACGCCCTCGGGCTTGTCGGGAGTGGCGGCCCATGGACGCGAAGAGTAGGCGACGGACGGCAGGGCGGGAATGATCTTTTCCAGCGCGGGGTCGGCGTCGACGGCGTTCTTCCATATCTGGTAGGCATACGAAGAAAGGTCGACCTCGTTGTCTTCCTCCCCGTCGAGGATACCGGCCTTTTCGGTGTAGAGATCGTCCAGTGCCTTGACTTCATCGCGCTGGTCTTCGAAGAAGAGTTCGTCGGCCCCGACCACCTCTTGGCTCTCTTTGAGCCGGTTGCGCACCCGGCTGCGGAGATGGATGATCTTCTCGACGCCTTCGGCCGGAAGGAAAGAGTAGCAGAGAATGGTGTCGGCCTCTTGACCGATACGGTCCACGCGGCCGGCCCGCTGGATGAGCCGGATGATGGCCCAAGGCAGGTCGTAATTGACGACGATATGACAGTCTTGGAGGTTCTGGCCTTCGCTCAGCACGTCGGTCGCAATGATAACGCGGAGTTCATCGTGCGGCGCCACCTCGTCGCGTTTGCTGTTGCTGATGGGGCTGAAGCGCCAGGCGCTGAGAGTCGGGTCGCTGGAATCGCCGGTTACGCCCTCGATACGTTCCACACCCATCGCGGAGAGTTGGCGCTTCAGGTAGCGCGCCGTATCGGCGAACTGGGTGAAGATGATGACTTTGTCGTCGGGATGGTCTTTCATGAGGGTGGCGGCCAGCGTCTGGAGCTTCTCATCAGCCGCCGGTTCCCACTGTCCGGCGTTCTTCAGAATCTTCAACAGGCTCTTGGCGTCGCTTTCAAGATCATCACGCAGTTCAGGGATGAACAGGTCGGAACGCAACCACTTGAAGCGGCGGTGGGCCTGTTCGTTGTAGAATGCGTAGACCTCCTCAGCCTTGCGGCGGAACTCTTCCAGGGTATGGAGCGTCTGCTGGTGGTCTTTGGGGCCGTTCTCGTCAGCATCTTCCTCGAAGTCGAGACGCGCGTTGATGTCATCGACATCCTCATCGTACACGCGGGAGTCGAGCATCTCCACGTCCTGCGTGCCGATGGGAACGGGAAGGTCGTTCTCGATGGCGTGTATGTAGACGTAGTTGCGGAGAATATGGCGCTCGATGGACTGGAGGAAGACCGCGCCGCTACTTTCAAGACGCTTGAAGAGACCGGTCCGGCAGAAGCCCATGAGGCGCTTGCCGGCGCGGGAGAGATTTTCGATCTGTTTCGCCTCAATGTGAGACGGGGGATCGGCCGGGGAAGGCGCGATGTAATTTCCCAGTCCGTAGCGCGGGAGATCGAGCTTGTTGATGGCCTTGACGACATCCTCGCAGTAGAGGCGACCGTACTGGTCATTTTTATCGCCTTCATCGATGCGGAACTTGAGGGTCTTGGGGACGCGCGTCGGGAAGTAGGAGCGGCGTCCGTCCTCGAAGGTCAGGAACTTCTGTTTCCGTTCGGGATCATACTCCGCATAGTTGTCTTGGATAAAACTGCGTGTGCGCCGTACAAGGAAAAGACGCATGAGTTCACGCCAGTCGTCGGGGTATTCACTCCGCTCAAAGGCGGCGAGCGAGCGAACTGGGCATTGCAGCCTGAGGAGTTCACCCTCTCCGATATTCTGGAGCAGCCGCTCCGGGCGGATTCCGAGATCACGATCATCGGGGACGAAGAGGCGGAGCTGGTTGGCCAGATCAAGGTAGCTCTTGTTGTAGGGGGTAGCCGACAGCAGGATGACGCGGCTTTCGTTCTTCTCAATGTAGTCGCGGACGGCCTGATAGCGCTTGCCCTCGCGGTTGCGGAGGTTGTGGCTCTCGTCCACGATCACGAGGCGGTAGCGGCGGCATGCGGGCAATTCAGTGATTGCCCGGGTGATGGAGAGCACCTTGGCGCGCAACCGGTACTGTTCCTTGTAGTCCTCCCACATGCGGACGAGGTTCTTCGGACAGATGATGAGCGTCTCCAGTCCGTGGTCATCCTCAAAGATACGAGCCACGGCGGTCGCCATGAGGGTCTTGCCCAGTCCGACCACGTCGCCGATCATGACGCCGTGACGCTTGTTCAGATGGTGGGCGGCGATCTTGACCGCCGCCGTTTGGAAGTCGAAGAGCTTGTTGCCGAACTCCTTGGGGATGCGGAACTCGGTGAGACCGGTGCGGGCCTCTTGGGAGAGGCAATAGGCGATCTTCAGATAAATGTGATACGGCGGGATGGGCGTCTCGCGTGCCCAGCTATTCTCGATGATCTCGACCAGTTCCTTTGAGATGTCGAGGCACCAGCGATCCGTCCAGCGGTCTTTGAACCACTGCGCTAGTTTGTCGGTAGCGTCAGGATCGAGCACGTCCACATTCAATTCGCCCTGCTGGGAGAGCCCGGCCATGGTGAGGTTGCTGCTGCCGAGATAACCGATGATTTGATTGGCAGGATCGTCGGGACGGAAAAGCAGGTAGAGTTTGGCATGCAGGCGGTGCTTGACGAAGAGCTTGACGACGACCTTTCTGGCCTTGATCTGAGCGGCCAAGCGCCGAAGGCCCCGTTCATCCGCATCGGTCGGTGCGCCGATGCAGAGCTGATTGCGGAACTCCACAGCCAGTGCTTTCTTCATCCGGAGCGCTGTGGCGTTGTCCATGCGGGCCTGGTCTTTGGCCAGGCTCATGGCGGCGCGGAGGTCTTCTTCTGGAAGCGCCTGCATGCCGACCAGCAATCGGCAGCAGTTGCCTTCGCCGCCGGGCCACCTCTCGACGTAATCATGGAGTTCCCGCCATCCGCGAAGATTGAAATAGCCGACACAAAAGTCCGCACGGTCGCAAACGGCAAGCGTTTCTTGCAAAGCCGGCAACAACGACTCGTTGATATTGTCAAAGATACGTGGCATGAGTCTGGCGTCCTATCCCTGTACGTGTTCAGCGTTTTTCCAAATCGGGCATTCCATCCAGTTTTCCGGGAAACCCATGAAGCGCAGAGGAACATCTGGATGCTTATCGAACAATCCGGTGAGGCGGTCCCGCCACCGGCTTTGCGTTGCCACCTGCTTGAGCATGTAGTGAAGGATTGTCAGCACACCGAACATACGATCCGACGCAACGGTGACGGGTACATGCCATTGCGGGTGCTTATGCTTGCGAGGAATCGCGGGCTCCTTGCTGCCGAGACCGCGGTTCCAGAGTCGACCGTGGTGGGCACAGATATTGCGAACGAAATTTATAGTAATCAACCAGGATTCCAGCACCTTGTCCGCCACGCCGAACTCAAGAGCCACCTCCCGTTTGATATCAGTCTCGACATGGCGAAAGAGCGTGAGCGTACCGCCAAATGTCAACAGTTCGCAGGCCATCCAGAGTGGAAGGTCATGCTCCTGCGTATATTTGCCGAAATAATGCAGAACAAAATCTTCTCGGCTGCGTTGCGCCTCCTGATGGATCTTATCTATAAATGTCCGGTGATCTTCTACGCGGATCGTGGGCAAGGTTTTGCGGTCAAGGTAGCCGAATGGGCCATGGCGCATGACGTGGCGGTTTACCACATAGGTTCGGACGGCAACCTCGACACGCTCGATCACATCCATGACCAATAATCGTAACTGACGATCAAAAACATAGCGATCCCAGACAGCATCAAGCGTCGTGTTTGGTATTAGGCGGTCATCGGGATCGTTTGTAATGCGGAACGTGTACCAGTACGCACTGAGACGGTAGTAATTGACGGACTGGAGACGAGCAACCAGTGTGTCGCGGTCGGCTCGCAGTCCACGTGCCAAGAGGCGGTCTGCCTGTTCAGAGAATGAAAGGGCCTGTTTGGGATACTTCATACGCCCCTCCCGAAAAACAAAAACCCACCAACATTGAGCATGTCCCGGAAGACAGAGGCTTGGTGGGTTTGCTGGCGACAATGTACCATAATGCCGACGGTTGTCAACCCCCCGTGAAAATATTTTTTGTTCCCGGCTTTCAGCGCCGGTTCAAAGCGATGCTTTGTCATATCACGCTCCACCAAATAAGCGCAAGCTTGTCGGTTGATAGCCATCATCATTGTTCCTGCATGATCCCCCGCTCCGCTAAATGCATCGTCGATGCCAACTAGCGCAATGCGTATATCTTACTATAGCAAGCTGCCCCATGAAACGCGAGAACAAATCCGGCGCATTTTACTACACTTGGCCCCCTCCCCCTCTTGGCGCTCGTGGCGTCATGGCGGTTTGCCAAAACAATTGCGAGATGTTTTATTTGTTGTTTACTGCCGCACGCACTTGAATTATGCTTTATAACGTATGAACAGACTGGCACAGTTACGCAACATAATCGCCTCGCTTGATGAGACGTTGGTGAAATCTTTTTGCCGCAGGGCGGCTTTCCTCTGCAACCGCAGATTGTACAGCGAAATCCCGAATGTGCTTTCTGCCACCGAAACCGCCAACCTTTTCGGCAGCACATCCACCACCGCAGGCCGCGTCCAGATCATCAGGCCGCTATACGTCACCGTCATGCTGCCGGCCTTGTGCGCTCCGGGCGATGACGAGGATTGCCGCAAATGCATCACCGCCGACACCAACTGCATGAATGCGCTGGTGCAGCGGCTGAACCTTTCGGTGCATGTCGCGTCCCTGAAGATCGAAGAGATACCAGAAGCGTTGCGCGAGCCGTTAGCCCGTCGCGACCCGGTGTTGCTGGAAAACGCAATAACCAACCACACGGTCGAGAATGAGGTCATCGCCCGTATTCTGGAGATGTCCCGCGAAAGCCATGCCACCAGCGAAATGTCCGGCAAGATCAAAGATATCTACGAAAAATGGGTCATCCCCATATCGCGCAAAATCCAAGTCCACGACCTTCTGGCCAAATACCGCGCATGAGAGTGTTTGTCAAAACATCGGGCTGCCGCCTGAACCGCGCGGAATCATGCCGGTTCGAAGCGGAATTCGCGGCGGCTGGTTGCGAAACCGTGCCGCTGGGCGCGGCCTGCGACGTTGTGCTCTTCCATACCTGCGTGGTTACAGCCGCCGCTGAAAAAGAGTGCCTGCGATTGATCCGCGCACAACGCAAAAAAACACCGGGGGCTTTGCTGGCAGTATCCGGTTGCGCGACCGCGCTGATCCCCAGCGAATCCCTGCAGGCGGCAGGCGCGGACCTGATTATCCCGCAAGACCAGAAGGATGAGGCCGTGAGACTGATCCTGCGCCACACCGGCACCGCCGCCACGGACGTACCCCCCGCGGCATTGCCCCCCTCACGCAGCCTTTCGCGCGCCTTGTTGAAAGTGCAGGACGGCTGCGACTTCTTTTGCGCTTATTGCATTGTGCCGTACACGCGCGGAAGACCGCGTTCGCTGCCGCCAGACAAGTGCTTGGAAAAAGCCCGGGCATTGATCGACGCAGGTTTTCAGGAAATCGTGGTCACCGGCTGCAACCTCGCCTGCTACCAACACACCGGCATGGGGCTGATAGACTTACTGGCGGCGTTGGCAGACCTGCCGGGCTTGGGGCGGCTCCGGGTCGGCTCGGTCGAGCCCGGCACGGTTGAGTTGGAACTGGCCCGCCTGATGGCGCACACCGGCAACATCTGCCGTTTCCTGCACCTGCCGATCCAGAGCGCGGATGATGCCGTGCTGGCCCGCATGGGCCGCCGCTACACCGCTGACGCGATGGCGCGGACTCTCAGCGAAATTATCAGGCTGGTGCCTGACGCGGGGCTGGGCACCGACATCATCACCGGTTTTCCGAGCGAGACTGACGCAGCCTTCCGTAACACGCGCGATTTCTTGAATGCGTTCCCATTCAACAACCTGCATGTTTTTCCTTACAGCGAGCGGCCAGGCACGTCCGCTGTAAATTTCGAAGGCGCGGTCGCAGTCGCTGAACGCCGCGAACGCGCGCGCCAGCTCATCGCGCTGGGCGCCGATCTGCGACACCAAGACGCGCTCAGGCGGGTCGAACGCCCGACCGAGGTGCTGGTGGAAAGATTCGACAAGCGCGGCCTCGCGCACGGATGGAGCGGCGAATACCTGCCCTGCGCCATCCGCCGCGTACCGCGCGATCGCCTGCAGAAACTTGTGACCTTTGTTCCTGAACGCGCCGAAGGCGAAACCTTGTGCGGCGCGTTGCCGTGACACAACCTCAGCGCTGGACGCGGGCGTTGCCTTTCCAGACGCTCCAGACTTGATCCTCATCCGCAGGCAGAGCATAGTCCACCAGCATCGTCGTTGCCAGCGCACCGGTAGCCCAAGCGAATTGGATCCACTTCTCCGGTTCCCAGCCTTTGAGGATCGAGTACAGCAGGCCGCCCACAAAACCGTCGCCGCCGCCGATGCGGTCCAGCACGGTTATGTCACGCGGCTCCACCACATGCCAGTCATCGCCGACCGACATCAGCGCGCCCCAGAGATGGTGGTTGACGTTAATCACCTGACGCAGGGTCGTGGCGTAAACCTGCGCGTGCGGGAATGACTGCTTGACCCGGCCGATCATGCCTTTGAAACCGTCTATCTTGGCCTTGATGTCCTTGCCGCCCGCTTCCGGTCCCTGAACGCCCAAGCAAAGCTGGAAATCTTCTTCGTTGCCGATCAGGATGTCAGCGATCCCCGCGATCTCAGCAAAAATCTCCGACAGTTCCTGCTCGCGGCCTTTCCAGAACGTCGCACGGTGATTCAGATCGAAAGATATCTTGGTGCCGTGCTTCTTGGCAGCGCGCGCCAGTTCCAGACAGAAGCGGCTGGTCTCAGGCGAAAGCGCCCCGATCAGTCCCGACAAATGCATTATTTGCACGCCTTCCTGACCAAAAATACGCTCCAAGTCAAAATCCTTGACGTTCAGTGTGCGCCCCACTTCGCCTGCGCGGTCGTTCCACACTCGCGGACCGCGAGAACCGTAACCGCTGTCCGCGATGTTGATCTGGTGGCGGTAGCCCCACGGGCCGCCCTGATCCACTTCCACGCCTTCGTAATCCATGTGCCGACTGCGCAGGTCGTCTTTGATCAGTTGCGCGATCGGGCTGCCTTTGACAAAAGTGGTCAAGACTTTTACCGGCAACCCCAAGTACGCCGCAATGCTGGCCACGTTGGTCTCGGCGCTGGTGACATGCATCATGAACGTGCCGCCGCAATGCACCGGCTGGCCGTTCTCCGGCGTGATCCTGATACCCATGCTGGTGGGCACCAGCAGCGAGTATTTACAGCCTGTCTTCAATTCGATTTTCATTTGCGTCTCCTTTCTAAAACTAAAAATGCCAATGTCCCACAGGGGAGCCCGTTCACACGCCGGCTTTGATGATCGCCGCAAAGGATTCGGCTTTGAGCGACGCCCCGCCGATCAATCCGCCGTCGATATCCGGTTGCGACAGCAGCTCTTTGGCGTTCTCGGGCTTCATGCTGCCGCCGTACTGGATCCGGATGCCGTTGGCCGCGTCACCGCCGACAATCTCGCACAGCGTGCGGCGGATCAAGGCATGGGCCTCTTGCGCCTGCGCCGGAGTGGCGGTGCGTCCCGTGCCAATGGCCCAAACCGGCTCATACGCTATCACGATTTTGGAGGCATCCGCGCCCAGATCGTCAAGCCCGGATTTGACCTGGCGCACAACCACACTCTCCATCCGTCCGGCATCGCGCTCTTCCAGCGTCTCGCCCACGCAGACAATCGGTATCAGCCCTGCCGCCAGAGCCGCCTTGGTGCGCTTGTTGACCGTTTCGTCGGTCTCACCGAAATATTGGCGGCGCTCGCTATGGCCGATGATCACATATTTGACCCCGACCGACTGCAACATGATCGTAGAAATCTCGCCTGTGAAAGCCCCGGCATCCGCCCAATGCACATTCTGCGCGCCCAGCATGACATTCGAGCCCGCGCAAACCGCCGCAGCCGCCTTGAGTTCCGTAAAGGGCGGACAAACCACCACCTCAACCTTATCGACACCCGCGACCTCCCGCTTGACCGCCTCAATCAGCTCCAGCGCTGCCGCACCCGTCATGTTCATTTTCCAGTTACCCGCAATAATCTTTGTGCGCATCTACCTCTCCGTTTGTTTTCAAAAAAGACCTTTTATTATGCCCTTCTATGTCCGCCTCTGGTCGGCTTATCCCTTGACAACGCCCGCGCTGAAATCAAACTTGTTGATGTCGATCTCGTCCACAGTGAACGGTTGCGCGGTTTTCCATCCGCCACGGGTGTAGTCTGGGAAGTCTATCGCCGCCGAACGAGCATTGACGCTCTTTTCCGTGAGTTCAACAATGGAGGAATATGTCGCGAGGTCGTAAACGTCTGTATCCAGCGGAAGCCCGTTCTGCAGGCAGTAGGCCCAGCGCAGATCCATTATGAAGTCCATGCCGCCGTGACCGCCCACCTTTTTGGCGATATCGCCAGCGACCTTCCAGAACGGATGCCGGTATTCCTCTTTGATCTTAAGCGCTTTTTCAGCAGAAAAGTACTGGTGCGCGCCTTTGTCGCCGGTTTTCTCCTCCCACGCCATGAGCAACGACGGATAGCTGCGGAAAATGCCGTTGGTTCCCATGTAGAGATTGCCGCGATCATAAGGCCGCGGTGTGCAGACATTGTGGATAAGCGTGACAATCCGGCCCATCGCGGTACGGAGCATCGACATGTTGATGTCGCCCTTTACCATCTTCGCGCTGTGACGCCAGTCGGAAGCCGGGAAATTGTCGCGTCCGAACTGTTCGAAAGATGCCGACTTGGTCTCCATCGAGACGAGGTATTCGAAACGATCACCGCGATTGATGTCAAGGCAACGCCCGGCAGGCACCAGCCCGTGCGTCGGATAGTAGTTGCCATGCTGATTCAGGTGGCGTTTGAGCCGCCAGAAGCGACCGTCGCGCGGGTTGTACTGCAGCGAGCGCTGGTCATGCTGATACCCGACCTCCGCCTGAACGATTTCGCCGAGCTTGCCCTTGTGGATCAGGTTGAACGCGAGCATCTCTTCTTCGCCGTAGGTGCAGTTTTCCAGCATCATGCAGTGGCGGCGGTTGCGCTCCGCAGCCTCAACCGTGGCCCAGCACTCGTCTAGGTTGAATGCGCCGGGCACCTCTTGAAGAACGTGTTTGCCGTGATCCATCGCATAGACGTTGATCGGCGCGTGCAACTCCCGTGGCGTCACGGAATACACTACGTCGCAGACATCCGAATCACATAACCCCTTCCAAGCGTCCTCGTCCCCGTTACGGCTCCACTCTTTCGGCGCCTTGTATCCGCGCTCTTTCAGCCACGCCTGATTTTCGTCGAGACGCTTCGGGTTGATGTCGCTCATGGCAGTCACTTCGCAACCGGGTATCTGCGCGATGCGGCGCACGGCCCCTGTGCCGCGCGAACCAACACCAATCAAACCCACGCGCACCTTTTTCATCGGCGGCACACGGAATCCGTGCATCGGAGCACCCTTGCCGCCACCTAGTCCGGCCAACCCCGAACCCTTGCTGATACATCCTGCCGAAAGCGCCGCTGCGCCCATCCAAGCCGCCCCGGCCATGAAATCACGTCTGTTATACTTCATTTTGTGCTCTTTTCCTTGATTTTATCTGTTGAAACTCTCTCCGAGAGGGGATCTCCCCCCTATCCGATTCCTGAACATTCTACTATACCACAGCACACCTGACGGCGCAATAGAACGCGAGGACATAAAAAATGCCGACCCTCTGTGGGTGCGATTCAATAAAGTTGAATCGCAAAAGGTCAAAGGGTTCAGGGGGAGTAGGTAAGAAGTAATAGGTAAAAGGTAAAAAGTCGGGAACGCGGGCGTTTCGCCCGCTGGTAGGGACGGCTCGCCGAGCCGTCCGCGGCGGTTTCGGCGAAACCGCCCTACCGGAAGGGAAAAAACTCAAGGAAGAAAACTCCTGGTCTGAGGCACCTTTCGAAATCACCCGCGAGCAGGCTATTCTTAATCATGTTAATCTTGTTAATCATGTCTCTCACCCTTTCCAACTGAACCCTGGCTCCTGAATCCTAGGTGCGGTGCAACGAAGTAAAACCACACACACACTCTGTTTAAAACCGGGCGCAGCACCGATCATTTTTACAGTCCGACACCCTCCTCAACCGGAACCGGCACACGGGCGCGCGAAGGCAGAGTTCTCCATGCTTCATCACCCGTCAGCCCGATTTCGTCCAAATCAAACGGCTTGAACCCCACACTGAACGCCGGTGAATCCGGAAGCAAGCGGAAATCACGATTTTTGGCATCGACGAATTTGGGATCAGTGAGAAGCGACCCCGCATCCATCGGCGTCCCCCTGAAATAACTGCGTGGAGTCATCCGTTGCTCGCGCCATTCTTTCCACTCTTGTCCCGCGAACACAAACGGCTGCCCGTCTGTGCGCCAATAGACGTTGCGGGTAATGTATTTCTCGTAGTGCGGCCATTCCTCATATAAGAACAAACGGCCGCAATCCAAATACACGATGTTATTGATGAACACACAGGAACGCGCTACATCTATGTCAATAGCGTACCTCCGCGAGAAAGCGATGATGTTATTGAGATACGTGTTGCACCCCGTTCCGATCTGCATCCGCAAAGCCGCTCCCTGCGTGTCATAAATAAGGTTGTTCTCGACAAGGTACCCCAGACATCCGGAGTCCAAGTAAATACCGCGGCAATCGACCTTGCTCCCATCGCGTCCGCTGTCGTGGATGATGTTGTTGGCCAACACGGTTTGGGGCTGGAACCCGAGGCAGTAGATGCCGCCGCCGTCCTCAAGCCGTTGCATGATGTGGTGGATCCGGTTGTAGGTGATGTGGTTGTTACGGGTGCCGTTCAGGTCCGCGCTCCAGCGCCACCCCACGGAAACCCCCGTGTACCACAGGTCGCAGATTTCATTGTGCGTCACCACATTGTCCGAACTCGCGCCGATCCACACGCCAACCCCCGCGCCGTGAACATGTCCCCCGTGGTGGACGAAGCAGTTCTCGACCGTGTTGCCGCCCGCCCGGATCGCATCAGGCCCGGGGCGCGCCTCGCCGAGTTTGACGCCGCCCGCCCCCAGATCGTGGAGGTGGCACTGCCGCACCACGCAACCGCGGCTGCCGCTGCGCAGCCAGATCGCATAGGAGTCGGTCTGGGTGAACTCGCACCTCTCAAACAGGCAGCCGCGCGCACTGACAGCCTCGACCATCGCGCCAACATTAACGGCTGCCTGCGCACCTTCATTCCCTCCCTCAGGCGGAAGCATCCAGTTGGAACATTTGAACGTGATCCCGCGCATTTCCACATGCGAGACATGTTTTTGCCCCGCGGCATCGCCTCTCAGAAACAAAAGCCTTTCGGCCACAGGCGCAGTCACATCTGCCGTGCCGAGATCGTCGCCCGGCAGCGGGATCACACGCAACACACCGGCTTTCCTGTCCAATTGCCACTCACCCGGAGCGTCAAGCGCCCCGGGATGGTTCTCGACGATAAACTCCGTGCTCCTCCCGTATGGCAACCCCCAACACCCCGGGCCCGCGAGCCGGACTTCACCGGTGGCGGGATCAGCCTGCTTGATTGTGAGCAACGCCGTCCACCAGCGCCCCCACGTTTTGATGTTGACCTGATCCAGATCCGGCCAGTTTTTTATAATTCCGGGAGGCGCACGGAAAGCTGATTTTGATTTGCCCGCATCCGGGCCTTCCTTGGGCGAATCCTCATCCGCCAGCGGCCCGGCCATCTGGTAATAACCCCGGTTAGGGGAGCGGGCCAGCGTATAGCGCCGCCCGTTCACATACAGCGTCCGGAACACCCGCGCGCCATCCTTCGCCCAAGGGACGGATGCCTCCCAAACACCGCCCGCCTGCTGCCGGAACCCCGTGATGTGCTTGCCGCCGAACAGCACCGGCTTCTCGGTGCCGTGCGCAGCAAACACGATCGGCTTGCCCGGCTCGCCGGAATCTTCAGACATCAACACCAACGGCTCAGTGCGGGGATACTCCCCACCGCGCAACCACACAGTCACACCGCCATCAGGGAGCCCCCCTCCACGCTTCAATGCCCTGACAGCGTCGCGCGCTTTTTCCAGTGTCGCGAAGGGTTTGTCCTGCGTCCCCAGATTGTTATCCGCACCGTCCGGTGCCACGTAAAAAGCCGCTGGTGCCGCCACAACACCACTTGTCACCAATGCGGCGAAAACCGCCGCCTGCATCATCCTTGCCATTGTCCGAGCTTCACTCACAAACCCTCCAAGTGTTGTCATCCTGTTACGCAGAACAAGCTAGCGAAACACAAATTAGTATTTCCACTTATTCTATCAGGAAGGCTGAAGACGGTCAATAGCAGGTGCGATTGGGTGTGGTTTTACTTCGTTGCACCGCACCTAGGATTCAGGAGCCAGGGTTCAGTTGGAAAGGGTGAGAGACATGATTAACAAGATTAACATGATTAAGAATAGCCTGCTCGCGGGTGATTTCGAAAGGTGCCTCAGACCAGGAGTTTTTTTCCTTGAGTGTTTTCCCTTCCGGTAGGGCGGTTTCGCCGAAACCGCCGCGGACGGCTCGGCGAGCCGTCCCTACCAGCGGGCGAAACGCCCGCGTTCCCGACTTTTTACCTTTTACCTATTACTTC
>Ga0255347_1004331_pt1 | contig 17281 bp, 13 predicted proteins | sample wastewater_treat_2_FD_192479 | JGI IMG/M metagenome (GOLD analysis project Ga0255347, IMG submission 192479) | Wastewater microbial communities from Lulu Island WWTP, Vancouver, Canada - plant24 | ecosystem: Engineered > WWTP > Wastewater > Unclassified | place: Canada: Vancouver, British...
GCGGACTCCAACTCCCCTACGAAGGAGACCATCTCCGTGCCCGATCCTCCGTCGTCGAGCTGGGCGCAGCGCAGCACGCTCTCCACGTTGTGGGCGTCGTAGACAAGAAGGCTGTCGCCAAATCCGGCGCTGTCAGCCGCAAGCCTGTAGCTCCAGGGGCGCGAGAAGACGAGGACGTCTGATTCCGGTATCAACCTCCCGGCCTTCGACGCGTACTCCGGGGTGAGATGCCCCAGCAGGGGGAAGGAGACCTCCAGGGCCAGCGCGCCTCCGGGCTGGTTCTTGATGGCCTCCCGCTCCGCCAGGTGCTCGTCGGATAGCGGGACATCCACCTCTACGAGGGTGCGGGTCGGTCGAACCTCCCTCGCCTCCCCCTTCTCCTCGAGGACACCGAGGTATTTCGCCTCGAAACCGAGGCCGCCGAAGACCCCCAGGGTGCGCGCCGCGCCGCCCTCCGTGACAGGGGTGAGCGGACCTGCACCCATTACCAGGGTGAGCGGGGGAGGCGTCGAGTCCCCCGGCCTTGCACCGGTCCACGGGCGGGATGATTTGCAGGCCAGCCCGAGAGAATCGCACAGGACGGAGGCGGTATGTCCTGGAGAGACGTATGCCATGGCGCCTCGCCCGATCTCGCCCATGGCGGCGGCCGTGTCAGGGGAGGCGGCGAAAAAGTCTATGCGGCGGGCGATCTCCGTCGGGTCGGGAGGGACGACAAACCCCGTCCGCCCGTCATATACCAGACGCGACGGCTCCCCGGAGTCCGTGCACGTGATCACCGGCTTCCCGAACGAGGCCGCCTCAAGCGCCACGAACCCGAAGTCCTCTCCCAGCGGGACGCATGGAACTGCCAGGCATCTGGAGTAGAGCTCCGCCAGGCGTTCGTCGTCGACCTTCCCGAGGAAGTGAACTTGGGGCATCCCGGAGGCCTGGGCCCTGAGCCGCGCCTCGCATTCGCCCTCGCCGCAGACCAGAAGCTCGACCCGGTTCTTTATGTGTTCCATCGCTGCTATCACTAATTCCACCCTCTTCAGTGGGTGCAGGCGTCCCGGCAGCAGCAGGTACTCATAAGACTCGCTTCGCGCCCCCTCCAACGTGGAGAAGGGGTGAAGCACCTCCGAGTCAACGCCAAGGTACTTCAACAGCCGCCCGCGGGCCTCCTCGCCTATGACAAGCGCACGTCTCGCCTCCTTGAGCGCGTCGCGGTCGAGGTCCTGGATGTAACGGCGAAGCCGACGGTCCTCCGGGGTTGGCGAGGGATAAACCCTGTCGAAAAGGTCATAATACCTGCGAGCGGTCCGAACCAGGTATGCTACCTTGTTGCCGTGCTTGACCAGGCAACCGGGAATGCAGGAGGCGATCACGCCGTCAAAACCGTCCAGGTCCAGCGCGGCGTAACGCGCGTAAGTGTCGGTGACGGCCTCGTACGACGATTCGTCGTGCTCCACGGGCACGACCTCCATCTCCATGCCGGAGCCCTCCAAAGCCATCCTTACCCCCGCCTTGAAGCGCTCCTCGCCCCAGCGCTCCTCCCCGCGAACCTGCGCTGCAACGAGGGCAATTCTAGGGCTCATCACCCGGCCTTCTTTCTAGCGCGCTTCACCGGCGCGGCAGGCTTGTCCGCAACGGTCGAGAGGCGTTCGTCGGCAGGGGAAGCTCCCTCGGCCGTCGCCTGCCTTGACACGGCGTCCAAGGCATCGACTCGCCTGGCGATGGCATCGAGCTTCTCGTCTAGTCTTTTCACCGCTTCCCCCTCCGCCTTCTTGCGGGTAGAGGACGCCTGCCCGCCGGCCTTCTCAACTCGCGCCACGGACTTCTCAAGGCTTTCGCCAAGCCTCTTCAGGACTTCGACATCCATCCCGAGCGAGATGAGCGATTTGACGATCTCGAGGTCTGCCTTCTGTTCAAGGCCGGACTCGAAGGTGGCGAGGCGGCGCGATAGCGATTCCTCCAGCGAGGACACGCTATCGGACGGGGCCAGGCCGTCAAGCCTGGTCGACAGGGAGGCAAGCGATTCCTCCAGTGAGGCCACGCTCTCGGACGATGCCATGGTCGTAAACCTGGCCGACAGGGAGGCGAGCGACTCCTCCAATGAGGCCAAACTTCCGGCCGATGCCAGCCCGGCAAGCCTGTCCGAAAGTGAGGCTAGAGATTCCTCCAGCAAGGCAACATTCTCAGCAGAGGCCAGGGCTGCAATTCTATCCGAAAGAGAGGCTAGCGATTCCTCCAACGAGGCAACTCTATCAGTCGATGCCAGCCCGGCGAACCTGTCCGACAGGGAGGCTAGCTCATAGCTGCCGGCTTTTCCTGCGAGCGCGACTCTCATCGCGTCGACTGCGATCTCGAATGCGTCCAGCCTCGCGTAACTAGGATTGACGGTTTCGGCGCCCGCCTTCGCCCGAAACTCCGACTCCAGCGCTTGGAACTGATCGCCCAACCTTTCGATAGCAGTCATGGTCCCTTGCAGCGCGCTCTTTATCTCGGTGATCCCGTCGATCTCCTCGGCCGCGCCCTTGCCTGCGAGCCGGGCCGACAGGTCCTTCGAGAATTCTTCGAAGCGCTCGGCATCCAGCTTCTCTCGCAGGCTGCGGGCTAAGACTTCGAGTTCATCCGAGGTGGCCCTCCTGGCCATCTCCTCCTCGATCTCCCTGCGGTTCAGCGCCGCCTCCTCGCGAAGCGCGGTCACCCTGCTTCCTATGCCGTCCAGCCTGGCCTGCAGAACAGTCTCCTTTTTCGTCGTCTTGACGTGAAGGTCGCGCAGTCTGGACGGGAGGCTGAAGAGAAGGACTAGGCTCTCCAACACGTTCCCAAGGATCGGGATTGAGAAAACAACCTCCGCGAACGAGCGTCTCGAGCTGTTTTTAAGCGTGGGGCTTTTCTGCGCGACGACAGGCTTCTCCCTGCGCTCCTTCCGCCTGTCCGCGACGGTCGCCTGCGAGGCGGTGCGGGCCGCGACCGCGCGCTCCAGTTTCTTTTCAAGACGCGGCCGCCTGGAGGCCGGCCTGGTGGAGTCCTCCTTGCGTCTTTTCTCCAGCTCGTCGCGGATCTGGTCGATCATAGGGCGGGCGTCGTCGGACGGCCCGTCGGGTCTGTCCTCCCCGAAGACCAGCTCGCCCGGGCGAGGGAGTCCGCCGGGAGTCTCCACGCGCGAATCCACCGCGGCTTCCACAGGCGCGCTTGAAAGTAGCAACAGCGTCTCCTCCTCCAGAACCGAGGAGTCCACGGCTTCGCTCCTCTCAAAAAGAGGACTGATTCTTCGCTCGTTCACTACCGAGATTCTCCTTTCCGCGCACCGACCCTCAATCACTGAGCGAAACCTGGAGTACGTGTCCGCTTCACGATTCGCGGGAGTCGTCGGTTTTGGGTTTTAAAGGCCCGATAAAAACTTGCCCTCCATTATAACAGTAAACCCTGCGCAGACAGCGAGGAGAAACAGGGGCGGCACGACCTGCACACGATCCTGGCGACGCTGTTATACTCTCAGCGAGGTCGTCCGCTTCGGGACAAGCCTCAGGCGTTCACGGGGCCCGGCTCCGCTCCTCCTTCGCCTGAAGCAACGCCTCCCTGTTCGCGCCCGCCTCGGACAGCCTGGATTCAAGCTCGGCGGGCGACGCGGAGAGCAGTTCGCCCAGTATTTTCTTGAAGTCCTCCGCAAGGCGGCGCAACTGTTCATAGTTTCCCGTCACCATGTCCGCGCCCAGCCAGGCGGGCCCGGCGGCTACTCGCGTGCAGTCGCGGAAGCCTCCCGCGGCCAGCATGGCGACCGCCGGATTGTTCTCCAGCTCCCTGCCTGCAAGCAGAGAGAGGGCGGCCGACAACAGGACGGGGAGGTGGCTGACGCAGCCCGCAGCTGCGTCGTGCTCCTCCGGGTCCACCAGGAACGGGCGTCCGCCCAGAGCCTCCGCCAGCCCCCGGGCCAGCGTCAAGAACTCGGGGCGGACGGCGGGAAACGGGACGACGGCGCAGACCGCATCGACGAACAGGTCCGGATCCGCGTTCTCGAGACCTCCCTTCTCCCTGCCGGCCATCGGGTGAAAACCTGCGTATCGGTCCCCCCAAAGGGTCGTCAGCGACGCGCCTATCTCCCTCTTGGTGCTGCCGAGGTCGAAGACCGCCGCGTCCCGGCGGGCGGACTTCACGATACTGCGGCTGAGTTCAAGCATCGACCTGACGGGGACCGCCAGCACTATGACATCCCCCAGGGAGGCGCACTCCTCGGCGGATGCGCAGGCCCTGGTTATCATGCCCCTGGCCGCGGCGGCCTCGACCGTGGCGGGGTTGCGGCTCCACCCCGCCACCCCCCTGGCGGCACTCTTCGAGGCAAGCCTCCAGGCGAGCGACCCCCCCAGCAGACCGAGGCCAAGTACGGAGACCACGCTCTCCTCAAGGCTCTTCATTCAATTCGCATCCCGGCGCAACGCGCCTCCCGCCCCGTTTCAGGTGCTTTTTCCTTTTCTGCGGGGCACTCCTTCCAGAGAAGCACCGCCACATCCGCAAGCAGGAAACACCCCGTCACGACCCAAAAGGGCCACCCGCGCGGCACAAAGAGCAGGGTGGAGGTTCCGCCGCCGAGGGTGATCATGGTTACGCTCCAGACCTTCATGCGCCTCGTGATGCAGCGCTTCTCCTCCCAGCTTCGCACAGTGCGGCCGAACTTCGGGTGTTCCCGAAGCCAACTGTGCATCTCCGGGGACGACTTGGCGAAGCATGCGGCCGCGAGCAGGACAAACGGAACCGTCGGCATGACGGGAAGAAGAGCGCCGACAATAGCCAGCAGTACGAAAAACAAGCCAAAAAACCTCCACATGCTCACAGCGCACCACCAATTCGATACTATTTGAGTGAAGAAACAATACCACGGATCGGGGAAAAACGGGAGGGGCAAAAGAAAAAAAAGGCCGGACGCCGCCTCCGGTTTCAGGAGCGCTGACATCCGGCCACTGCCGATATTAACGCTAAAGCAGCGGAATCCTGATCTCGGTTATGTTCTCGTCGGGCGCTGTCCGTGGAGAACGACCCCTACGGCACGCGACTTCCGGCATCGCACCAAATCTGTTCCTCCTTCAAAACAGCGGTATCCGGAGCAGCGCCACCGCCGCCACACCTGTAAGCATCGCCAACATCACGTTGCCGGTCTTCTTCGTTATGAACACGACGAAGACGGCTGCGATCAACCCCTGCCAGCCGGCGGCCAGCAGGCCCGGGAAGACCAGCGCGGCGAATATCGTGCCCGGCAGCGCGTCCATGGCCTTCTTGAAGACCCCGGTCTTGGGCAGCCTCTTGCCCAGGGCCAGCCCCAGGAAGCGGATGGAGTAGACGAAAAAGGCGGAGAGCAGGATGACGGCGATGGCTTGATGGTTGGTCACGTTCAATCCCCCTCCTTCATTAATACGGCGGCCGCCGAGCCCGATATGCCGCCCAGCAGCACGTACCACGCCCCCGGCAGATGCTTCCACGCGAGAAAGGCGGTCCCTGCCGACACAAGCCACGGGAGGACATCCCTCTTTCCGCGCCACATGTTGACGGCAAGGGCGGTGAACAGGGCTGTGAATGCGAAGTCCAGCGCGTACTTCTCCGGGTTTTCCAGCGTGAACCCCAAACTGTGCCCCACCATGACGCTGGAGAACCAGAATATGCCGACGCAGACCCCCCCTCCGACGAGGTGGTTCACGGTAACCTCGCTCCTCCTCCACTCGGCCATCGTGATCGCCCAGTTCTCGTCGGTCACGAAGTGCACACGCCACGCCCTGCCGAGCCACCCGACATGCTCCATCAGCGGGGCGACAGCGGCGGTCAACAGGAAGTAGCGCACGTTGACCACTGCGGCGGCCACGGCCATCTGCCACACGGGGAACCCGTCGTTCCACATCCCCACGATGACAGCCTGAGCCGAACCGGAAAAAACCGCCACGTTCATAAGGGCGAGCACGGAGAAAGAGAGCCCTGTCTCCGCGCAAAGCACCCCAAAAACCAAGCCGTAAGTCAGCACACCCAGGCCTGTCGGGACCGACGCCCTGAACCCCTTGTAAAAGTCACCGCCTTTGTCGAACACCAACCCGCCACCTCCGGTATCGCTCAATTTCACAACCCTTTTCCAAATCTGTCGAAACGGTACCCGGCACCGTGCACCGTGCACAGGAAACGCGGCCTGGACGGGTCGTCCTCGATCTTCTGGCGCAGTCGCACTACGTGCTGGTCCACCGTACGGGTGGTCACGTCGCAGTCGATGCCCCACACCTCGTCCAGAAGGTCGGCTCGTGAGAGCACCCTGCCCTCGTTATCGGCCAGACAGCGCAGCAGCGCCGCCTCCTTGGGGGTCAGCGGGAACTCCGCGTCCCCCTTACACCCGGTCATGCGGTCAAAGTCGACCCTGACGTCCCCGAAGGAGAGGTGACCGGCATCCCGCCCGCGGTTCGCCCTGGACAGCGCACCCCTGCGCAGGGCGGAACGAACCCTGGCCAGCAACTCGTCCATGCCGAACGGCTTCACCATGTAGTCATCCGCGCCCAGCTCAAGTCCCACCACCTTGTCGACCTCCCTGCCCTTGGCCGTGAGCATGATCACCGGCGTGACGCGATCCCCGGTCCTTATCTCCCTGCACACGTCGTAACCGTTCATTCCGGGCATCATAACGTCGAGGATCACAAGGTCCGGGTCGAAGTCTCGGTACATCTCGAGGGCGGCGACCCCGTCGGCGGCGGAGGCAACATGGTACCCCTCGCTCTCGAGCAGGTCGGACACTCCGGTCCGAATAGCGGCGTCATCCTCGGCGATCAGAATGCGTTCTTTCATCAGGGACCTCCTCCTTGTTGAACCGACGCGTCCCGCACCAGGGGAATGGACAGGGAGAAGACGCTTCCTCCCCCCTCGCGCGGGGCGTAGAAGACGTCGCCGCCATGGTGCCGGGCTATCGTACGGGCTATGTACAGTCCGAGCCCCGCGCCGCTCTTCGAAGCCGTGAGCGAGTCGTCTCCCCTGAAGAACTCCTGAAACACCTTCCCCCGCTGCGATTGGGCGACCCCGGGCCCTCTGTCCATGACCTCGACTACGGCCTGACCGCGGTCGCGCACGCACCGCACCTGGATCTCGCGTCCCTGGCCCGAGTACTTCTCGGCGTTGGAGAGCAGGTTCATGACAACCTGCCTCAGCGCACCCGGGTCGCCCAGCACGAGGCCCGGCCCGTCGGCGCTGAAGGAACAGGTAAAGCCGTTGTCCGACAGTCCCGGGTTCATCTGCAGGGCGGTCTCTCTTGCCAGCTCGGCGAGGTCGAGCGGCTCGAGGCTCGAGGCTCCGCCGCCATCGCGGGAGAAGGAGAGCACGTTCTCCACCAGCCTTGACAGGCGCTCCGCCTCGGACACCATCGTCCGGAGGTATTCCCTTCGCTTCTCCTCGTCCTTCAGCCTGCCCGACTGGAGCATCTCCGCGAACAACCTGATCGAGGTCAGGGGCGTCTTCAGCTCGTGGGAGACGTTGGCGACGAAGGTGGTCTTCCTGCGCGCCAGTCTCATCTCGGACGTCAGGACCCGGATCATGACGGCGCCTCCCACGGCTATCACGAAGAATAGGGCCCCCACCATCATCCATACGGCGCGCTCCGCCGTTCGCGCCCTGGAATCCGCCTCCGTGGGGTCGGTCAGCCACGCCCCGGCCTCCCATCCGGGCAGGCGCGGGGATATCTCCCTCGCGACGAAGGGCAGCCGCCATTCGGGCAGCTCCCTGACGGCAGGCACCACGAGGGGGTCGCTCCTCTCGTCGAGCACCGTCAGTATTCGCGTCCCGGTCAGTATCTCGGGGAGGGCACCGACAATCCTGTCCCTGACCGCGTCTCCGTCCAGCAGGAAGCCCGCGACCGTTCCGTCCGCTCGCTCGCTCCAGAAGAGCAGCTCCATCCCATCGTCCGTGATCCTTGGGAGTATTCCAGCGCCAGACTCCGCGCGGAGTTCTTCGAAGCTCCTTCCCCTGGACACGGTCTTTGAGGCCTCCACCTTCTCCTCGTCGGCCGGAGGCGCGGGCGCAACGGGGACGACGTTCCTCTGCATCAGCTCGAACCCCTCGCGCTCCGCCCTCCTGAGGACCTCGTCTCGTAGCGCAGAGTCGGCTGTTATCATGCTCTCCGCCACCTGCTTCTCGGCTCCCGGGGCCGCGGCGAGATCATGAAGTTCCTTGCGGTAAACCCCTGCTATGCCCTCGAAGAAGGGGATCTCGGCCTGTCCGCGCAGGAACGGCCCGAACACGGCCATTAGCCTGCGACCGGCCGAGCCGGAGTTCGCGGGGATGAACAGCTTTCCTCCCGACACCAGGAAGGGGCAGTCCGTCAGCCGCCCCCCGCCGTACCATCCTTCGAAAAGGGAGGGGTTGGAGGGGATCTCCGAAGCCTCTCCCTCCAACTCCCCCTCGATCGTGTCAAGCAGATCTGCGACCCTGTTCGCGGCCAGGTTGACCTCCGACATCAGAGATACCTCAAGTTGACGGCTCACCAGCAGAGCCTCTCTGTCGGCCGCCCTGAGGGCGAGCATGCTCAGCACTACGCTCGGCAGGATAACCACCGACAGAAATATGATCACCAGCGACAGAGATGTCGGTACCCCGGCCAGACCCGGCCTTGCTCTGCTCACCAACTACCGCCCCCCGTCTCGCGCTCCGTAAAGTATACCAGTTCACCCCTCGATTATGCGCTACTCGTCCTCCGGGCTCTCGGCATAGTCGTCGGAGGCCGCCTCGTCATCGTCGACCTCGTCGACCTCCTCGACGCGCGTCTGCTGATTCTTGAGAATGTAGGCTTCGTTGAGCATGTCCTTTCTCTTCTCGTTGGAGAGTTCGCCGCTGGAGGACAGGCTGTCGGCCAGCTCGTCGAACTCCTCCGATTCCCTCATCATCACAGGCGCCGCTGTGCCGGCCGCCGGGGCGAGCATCATCAGCTGCAACTTTCTTTCGTCCAGGATGCGGGCGGCCTCTTTCACCTTGCCCTCGTCGGCCAGTCGGACCGCCTCCTCCCTGATCTCGGCGTTCCTGGCCATCGCGGCCTGGGAGACTATCTCGGAGTTGCGGCTCTTCTCGACATCCGAGGCGTCCCCGGTGAACGCGATATTCAGGGTTGCAGTCCTGCTTATCCTCTCGCCGCTTTTCGGATCCTGGAACTCCAGGACCACTTCGGCGACCTCCGCGGTCGTGCCGTCGCCGCCCTCGGGCAGCTCCAGCTCGAACAGCGCGTACTTGTCAGAGCTGTACAGGTTGTCTATCACGACCTCCAGGGTGTCGCCGTCCAGTTCGCCGGCGCGCCCTATCGTCCTCCCGGGGCGAGCTCCGCCTCGGCCGTGCACCGTGACGCGCATCTTCCTCGCGGTCAGGGTGACGGCGTCCTCCATGTCGCGCGCAAAGATATCGCGCAGCATCCTCGAGTTGCGGGCGAAGTACGCGTTGCCCCCGCTCTCCGCGGCCAGCGCCGTCATGAGGTCCTCGTTGTAGTCGAGCCCCAACCCTATTGTAGTTATCGTCATCTCGTTTCGCGCAAGTTTCCTTCCCAATGCCGCGAGCTCCCTGGTGGTAGAGGGACCGACGTTGGCTATGCCGTCGGACAGCATGACTATGCGCGGTATGAAGCCCTCTCTGACGAACGACTCAAGCTGCTGCGCGCCCAGCACTACCCCGTCGTACAGTGCTGTCATCCCCTCCGGCTGTATCCTTGAGATCCCTCTGGCGAACACCGGTTCCCTGTCCCCTCTTCCAACCGGCCGCGCCCTGACCGCCACCCCCGCCCCGTCGGAGTAGACCACCACCGTGGCAATGTCGTTCGGGTCCAGCATCCGCAGGGCCTCCAGTGCGCCGAGCTTGGCGTTCTCCATCTTCCTGTCGGAGGCCATGGAGCCCGACTTGTCGAGGACGAGCGCCACCGCGAGCGGGGCGCGAGCTGCGACCTCGCCCCTTTCGGGCCTCACGAGCACCCGCACTATCACCTTCCCGCCCTCTCCGGCCATGACCACCGGAGTGTCGGCGTCCACCTCGAACGCCACCCTGCCCGCGTCCGCCCAAGCCGCCGTGCCTACCAACAGCAGCAGTACAAGGAGCAACCCGGCATACAACTTTGTGCAACTGGCTCTGTTCATCATAGCAACCACCTCCTGGATGAAAGTATGCCCCGCCTGCCCGAACATAGTGTCAGAGGGGCGTCAGGATGCTGTAAAGAGTGTGTAAAAATTCTTCGCCGGTCATCCAGCCAACCTGGCAGACGGAGAATACGACGACCTGGCCCGCCGTATTGCATAAATCCCCCTCTTTTGTTAGAGTATCATGTAAGTGACAATTCAGCTTTTTTTAACATGCCTTCAGGGCAGGGGGGAGGGGGTTGCGTCATCTGCCAAGAAAACGCTTTAACAGGCGATTTTCAAGCATGCGTCCGCGGAATCCGGTTTTGCGTGTCGCAACCGGGAGTTGTACTTGCAGAAAAGAAACGGAGGTATTGTAAATGATCGCTCGCTCCATGAATACCCGCGCCCGGAGGACCTCCCTGACCGCGGCGGTCCTCTGCGGCATATTGCTCGTCCTCGGCCTGGCCACGGCGGCCGCTGCGGAGCCCACGCTCCTCGAGATATTCGAGATAATCAAGAACAAGGAGTTCGTCGACCTCACCCATACATTCGACCCGAACATCCCGCACTGGCCCGGCTTCCCCGAGGAGAAGAGGGAGACCATCTACTGGTACGACAAGGGAGTCGGCACCATGGGGCACGGCTTCTTCGCCCAGGTGTTCTGCCACGTGGGGCAGTGGGGCACCCACGTCGACGCCCCCGCCCACTTCATCCAGGGGAAGAGGACGCTTGACCAGATAGATGTCAGGGAGATGTTTCTCGAGCTTGTGGTCATAGATGTCCACGAGAAGGTGGAGAAAGACCGCGACTACATGCTGACCGTCGAGGACATCAAGGACTGGGAGAAGAAGTACGGACCTGTCCCGGAGGGGTCCTTCGTGGCGATGCGGACCGACTGGTCGAAGAGGTGGCCCGAGAAGTCGGCCATGCAGGAGGCCGACGAGGATGGAGTAATCCACTATCCCGGCTGGGGAATCGACGCCATGAAGTACCTGTTCGAGGAGAGGAAGATAACCGCCTGCGGACACGAGCCGACGGACACCGACCCCGGCGTGCTCACTTCGAAGGGAGACTACACCTGCGAGACCTACGTGCTGGCCCAGGACAAGTACCAGGTGGAACTGATGGCCAACCTCGACAAGGTGCCGGAGCACGGCGCCCTGGTGGTCGTGGCGTTCCCCAAGCCATACTTCGGCTCCGGGTTCCCGGCAAGGGTGTTCGCGATACTGCCGTAGGCCAACGGCCGCGACGAGAGATTACGCCGGGGCGCGTCCGCCCCGGCGTTCTTCCCGGCGCTATACCCTTCTGGCTCCGTCTCCGGACTCGCTCCGAAAGAATGAGCAGTCGTGGCCGATGTACCTCCTGTAGCGCTCCCCGGTGAACCTCATGAAGCCCTCCGCCCCGTCCCTGTGCACAATGGCGAGGGCGCAACCGCCGAAGCCGGCCCCGGTCACTCTCGCACCGAGACACTCCTCCCTCTGCCAGGCCAGCTCCGCGATGCAGTCGAGCTCCCTGCCCGTGCTCTCGTAGTCGAGCTGAAGGGACAGGTGCGACTCGTTCAGCAGTTTTCCAAACAGGTCCAGGCGTCCGGCCTCGAGGGCGCTCGCCGCATCGAGTACGCGCGCGTTCTCGAGAACCGCGTGACGGGCGCGCCTCCTGCAGACAGGATCGCTTATCGCATCCGACCATCGCCCGAACTCCTCGGGGGTGAGATCGCACAGGGACGAGGCCGAGGCCCCGGCGCGCCGCATGTCGGCCAGGGCCCGCTCGCACTCGTCGCGCCTGAGGTTGTAGTTGGACTCGGCCAGGGTGCGCCTCTTGTTCGAGTTCACTAGTATGATCTCGTGCTCGCCGAGGTTCAGGGGGATGAAGCGTCTCTCCAGAGTAGCGCAGTCCAGAAAGAGGGCCGAGCCTGCGCGCCCTAGCGCGACCGCGAACTGGTCCATTATGCCGGAGTTCACGCCGATGAAGGAGTTCTCTACTCTCTGCCCCAGTGCGGCCATCCTCGCGCGCCCCTCGTCGCCCTCCAGCCCTAGGGAGAAGAGGCCGGACAGCGCGACAGCGGTGACCATCTCGAGCGACGCCGACGACGACAGCCCCGCGCCGACCGGCATATCCCCTGAAACCACCATCTCGAACCCGGAGTCCACGGGCAGACCGTCGTCGCGGAGGACCTTGACCACCCCCTTGGGGTAGTTCGCCCAGCCGTGGGCTGGGTCGTTCAAGATCCCGGAGACGGGACAGCTCACCACGCCGATATCCGGGAAGTCGGCGGAGTACAGCCTCAGCTGCCCGTCGTCCCTCCTGCGGACGGCCGCGCAGGTGCCCATGGTCAGGGCGCAGGGGAGCACGTGCCCACCGTTGTAGTCGGTGTGCTCGCCTATGAGGTTCACCCGTCCGGGGGCGAAGAAGGCATCGCACCCGGACGAGTCGCCGAAGACCCTCTCAAAAAGCGCTGTCGACTTGCTTCTGCTCATCGCGCGGCGTCACTTCTTGGCGATGTACTTCCTGATGTCGAACGCTACCGCCGCGACTATGATCAGCCCCTTGACGATGAGCTGCCAGTAGGGGTTGACGCCTATGAATGTGAGGCCGTAGTTTATGACCCCGAAGATAAGGACCCCGGCGATGACCCCGGGCACGGTACCGACTCCACCGGTGGTGGACACTCCCCCCACGACGCAGGCCGCGATGGCGTCAAGCTCGTACATATTGCCGTAGTTGTTGGTGGCGCCCCCGGTCCGCGCGGCCTCGAGGACCCCGGAGACTCCGTAGAGCGCACCTGCTATCGCGTACAGGATGATGATTGTCAGCACCACGTTGACCCCGGAGACTATGGCCGCGTCCCTGTTGCCCCCGATGGCATACATGTTCATGCCCAGCTGGGTCTTGTTGAACAGGGTCCAGACGACCACCGCCACCACCAGGGCTATGATTATTATGATCGGCACGTCGAATACTCGCCCGGATCCGAGGAAGGTGAAGTCCGGGCGCAGCCCCCCTATCGGCTGGGAGTTGTTGGGGGCCATGTCGAAGTAGATCGAGTTGATGCCGTAGACCACCACCATGGTGCCGAGCGTGGTTATGAACGGCGGTACCTGGAGCTTTGCGACTATTAGTCCGTTTATCATCCCGAACAGCATGCAGGCGATCACTGCGAGAAGGATGGGCAGGAAGACGGGAAGATGTGGCAGGTCCGGGTAGAATCTCCTGGCATACTCGGGTATCTGCATCATCGACGCCGATATAACCGCGGCGAAACCCACCATCCTGCCGGACGACAGGTCAACTCCGCCGGTGATAAGGATGAAGGCCACTCCCAGCGCCATGATCGCGCGGGTCGAGCTCTGCATCAGCACGTCCCTAAGTATCGCGAAGGAGAGAAAGCGCGGGTCCACCGTGGCTATGACCAGCACAAGCACCACCAGAACGACGAATATCGCGTTCTGCGAGAGAAAATACAGAGATGATCCGATTACCGATTTCTTTTGCTCCATTGGAATGTCCTTCCTCCCTCATGGGCTCCGGCTACGCGACGAACTTCGTGGCGAGCCGCATAATCTCCTCCTCCGAGGTATCCGACGTCTTCACCACTCCCGCAAGGCGACCCTCGCTCATGACCAGGATCCTGTCGGTCATGCCCAGAAGCTCCGGCATCTCCGACGAGATCATTATTATGCTCTTGCCCTGCGCGGCGAGGTCGGACATTATGGAGTATATCTCGTACTTCGCTCCCACGTCGATGCCGCGGGTCGGCTCGTCGAGGATGAGGATGTCCGGGTCGATCAGCAGCCACCTTGCGAAGAGGACTTTCTGCTGGTTGCCGCCGGAGAGGTCCCTTATCAAGCTCCTCGGCGAGGGGGTCTTGACCGAGAGCTTGTCGATGCTGTCGCGCGCGTCCCTGCGCATCCGCCTGTGCTCCAGCAGCCTCATGCGGCCGATGTAGGAGCCCAGGTTCGCCGCGAGCAGGTTGAACTCCACCGTCAGCACGGGGAAGATGCCTGTCGCGCGGCGCTCCTCGGTCAACAGGGCCAGTCCGCGGCGCTTCGCCTTGATCGGGGTGGAAAGGTCGGCCTCTCCTCCGTCGATCATCACCCTCCCCGAGGCCAGGGAGCGAAGGCCGAACAGGGCCTCCATCGCCTCGGTCCTCTGCGCGCCGACCAGCCCGCCCACCCCGAGGATCTCGCCCCGCCGCAGCGTGAACGACACATCGCGGAAGGACTTGGCGTGGGTGGACGTGAGGCCGCTAACCTCGAGCACCGCCTCCCCCGCCGGCTCGTTCTTCCTGGGAGGGAAGCGGTTCGTTATCTCGCGCCCGACCATCCTCGATATAATGAGGTCGGTGGTCAGCTCGCCCGCGGGCCAGGTCCCGACCTTGCGGCCGTCGCGCATTATCGTGACGTCGTCCGCTATTTCGAGTATCTCCTCCATCTTGTGGGATATGTAGATTATGGATATCCCCCGGCTCCTGAGGCCTCGGATGATGTCGAACAGGCGGCTCACCTCGTGGCCGGTGAGAGACGAGGTAGGCTCGTCCATCACTATTATCCGGGCGTTGTAGGAGACCGCCTTCGCTATCTCCATCGACTGGATTCGGGATACAGACAGGGTGCGGACCAGGCTTCGCGGGTCGATGTCGAGCTCCAGCTCCTCCATGAGCTCCCTGGTCTTCCTCTCCATGGTCCCCCTGTCGATGAAGCGGATGCCTCCTACCTTTCTCAGCGGGGCGCGCCCGAGCCATATGTTCTCCATCACAGAGCGGGCCGGTATGGGGTGAAGCTCCTGGTGTATCATGGAGATGCCGAGGTCCAGAGCCTCGCGCGAGCTGCCTACCGTCACCGGCTCGCCGTCCAGCAGGACCTGCCCCTCGTCCAGGGTGTACAGCCCGAACAGGCACTTCATGAGGGTGGACTTGCCCGCGCCGTTCTCGCCCATGAGCGCGTGAACCGTCCCGGGGCGTACCTGCAAAGTTACGTCGCGAAGCGCCTGCACACCCGGGAAGGCCTTGGAGACGCTCCGCATCTCCAGCGAATATGTATCCTTCCGTTCCTCCACTAGACGCACCTTCCCTTCGCACTTTTCGGGCGTCGGAGCGCCAAGCCTCGCGGCGCAGAAAGAAAGGGGGCGCAAGCCCCCTTCCTCGTTTCGCCCGATAATAACTTACTTGAACTCCGCTACGTTCTCCAGGGTCACCTTCTTGTACGGGACCCACACGTACTGCCCGTCCGTGATCTCGTAACCGGCGTTCTCGGAGGTCGGGGTCTCGCCCTTCGCGAGCAGATAGGCGAGGTTGAACGTGGCTACGCCCTGGTTGACCGCGTCGTTGAGGACCGTCCCCAGAAGCGTTCCCTCCTCGAGGGCCTGGATCGCCGGGGCCGTGGCGTCGACTCCCACCACCGGCATAAACTTGCCATCCTTGAAGTAGCCGGCGGCCTTGAGGGCCTCGATCGCTCCAAGAGCCATGTCGTCGTTGTTCGCAAAGACCGCCTCGATCTTGTCGCCGTGCGCGGCGAGGAATGCGGCCATCTTCTCCTGCCCTCTCACCCTGTCCCAAAGCCCCGTGTCCTCGGCGAGCTTCTCGACCTTGATGCCCGCATCCGCCACGGCCTTCATCGAGAACTCGGTGCGAAGCTCGGCGTCCTGGTGCCCCGGCTCGCCCTTGAGCATGACGTACTGAAGGACGCCGTCGCCGTTCCTGTCGGCCTCGGGGTGGCTCGTCCAGTAGTCGACTATTATCTGGCCGGACATGGTGCCGGACTCCTCGGCCTTGGCGCCCACGTAGTAGACCTTGTCCCACTTGTGCATGTCCTCGGGAAGGGGCTCGCGGTTGAAGAAGACCACCGGGATGTTCTCGGCCTTGGCCTTGTCGATGATGACGCCGGCGGCCGTGCGGTCGACCGGGTTGATGGCCATCGAGTTCATCCTCTTCGTGATGAACATGTCGACCCGGTCGTTCTGCGTCGACTGGGAGTTCTGGCTGTCGACGATGTCGACCTTCGCCTTGTCCTTGGCCGCCTCCGCTATCGCGTTTCTGACCCCGGTCATGAACGTGTCGTCGAACTTGTAGATGGCGCATCCTATCTCGACGTCGGCGGCGAATGCGCCGCTAGCGAGCACCAGCAGACCGCAAATACCCATGAGCACGGCAATTCCAACACTCTTTCTCACTTTGAAAAAACCTCCCTTTCAAGATATTTGCGCCATGGCAAGCCATGCGCCTTTACGGGGGTTATCCCTTGATAATTCTAGACAAAAGGGGGCGGTCTGTCAATTATCCCGGCGATTTGCCCCGCTTGACTAATGGGCACGGGCGCGATAACCTATCAAATGTCATGCAATTACAGTAGAAAATGGAGGTGGATGCGGATGCCAACATCTCTTGTCTGCGGCGGCGCCGGGTACATCGGGAGCCACATGGTGAGAAGCCTGCTCGAGGAGGGCGAGCGGGTTGTAGTGCTCGACAACCTTTCCACGGGCCGAAGGGACTTCGTTCCGGCGGAGGCGCTGTTCATCCAGGGCGACGTGCGCGACGGGGAGCTGCTGGATCGCTTGCTTCCGCAGCACGACGTGAACGCGGTGTTCCTGTTCGCCTCGTTGATCAAGGTCGGAGAGAGCGTGAGCCTGCCGCTGGCGTACTACGAGAACAACTTCGTCGGTGCGCTGCGCGTCGTCGAGAGCATGGTCCGCTCTAGGACACCCCACTTCATCTTCTCCTCGTCCGCGGCGGTCTACGGGGAGCCCGAGGCCGTGCCGATAACGGAGGACATGCCCCTCAGGCCGACGAACCCCTACGGGGAGACCAAGCTGGCCGTCGAACAGATGCTACGGTGGGCGTCGGAGGCTCACGGGTTCACATACGGGGCGCTGCGCTACTTCAACGCCTGCGGCGCGATCGAGGACGCCACCCTGGGGGAGGTCCAGGAGCCGGAGACCCACCTGATCCCGCTGGTGCTCGACGCCGCGATCGGCGAGAAGGAGAGCATATCCGTATTCGGGGACGACTACGACACCCCCGACGGCACATGCGTCCGCGATTACATTCACGTCATGGACCTCGCGCGCGCGCACCTCCTGACGCTCGACGCCCTTCGGCGCGGCGGCGGGAGCAAAATATACAACCTCGGCAACGGGCGCGGCTTCTCGGTGGAAGAGGTCATCGACGCCTGCCGCTCGGTCACCGGCCTGCCCATAAAGGTCGT
>Ga0255347_1004336_pt1 | contig 17266 bp, 25 predicted proteins | sample wastewater_treat_2_FD_192479 | JGI IMG/M metagenome (GOLD analysis project Ga0255347, IMG submission 192479) | Wastewater microbial communities from Lulu Island WWTP, Vancouver, Canada - plant24 | ecosystem: Engineered > WWTP > Wastewater > Unclassified | place: Canada: Vancouver, British...
AATAAGAATAATGATTTAATAAATCTTATTAAATTATAACTTCAAATAAAATTGAACTTTAAAAAACATTTATAAATAGGTTATTCGTTTATTTATTATGCAAAAAACAGCAAACAAAAAAACTGCTAGTGTATTAGTTATTATATTAATAGTAATTGGGGTGGCAACTGCTGTTACGGTGGGTTTATTTTTGTTTCCTTATAATCCTGATGAACCTCCTAGGGCAGATGATGTTGGTTCAACACCTAAAGGAATACAAGAGGTTGTAAATGCAAACAACCAGTTTGCTTTTGATTTATATTCTGAACTAGCAAAAACTGAAAAAGAAAATATTTTTTATTCTCCTTACAGCATATCTGCTGCATTGGCAATGACTTATGAAGGTGCTAAAGGAAAAACAGCAGAAGAAATAAAAGAAGTGTTTCATTTCCCAGAAACTTCTGTATTAAGACCAAATTATGCGGCAATATATAATAAGATTAATGAAGATAATAAAGAATATCAATTAAGCACAGGAAATGCCTTGTGGGTACAACAAGATTATCTGTTGTTAAACGATTACTCTGAAGCTGTTGAAAGATATTATGGGGGAAAAGCATCTAATGTAGATTTTATTAAAGAAACAGAAAAGTCAAGGCAAACAATAAACTCTTTTATAGAAGAACAAACAAATAATAAAGTTAAAGAATTAATTCCAGCAGGACAAGTTGATCCTCTAACTAGATTAGTTATTACAAATGCGATATACTTTAAGGGGACATGGGAATGGGAATTTGATAAATCTGATACTCGTGATAAAAATTTTTATATTACTCCTGAAAATGTTGTAAAAACTCCAATGATGTATATGGATTCAGATAAAGCAACATTTAATTATGCAGATTTAGAAAAATTGCAGATTCTTGAATTACCTTACAAAGGGGATAAAATTTCAATGCTGATATTATTACCTAAGCAAGGAGAAGCATATGATTATGAAAAAGGAGAAAAAATAACTTACAATTACAACTTAGAAGATATTGAATTATCTTCTGAAAAACTTAATGAATATAAATCTGAAATGCAAGAAACAAAGTTAAGTGCAATTTATTTACCTAAATTTAAATTTGATACAAAATACTTTATGGTTTCAACATTAAGTGAAATGGGTATGCCTACTGCTTTTTCTATGCAAGCAGATTTATCTGGTATTGATGGTTCACAAAATTTATACATTCAAAATGTCATTCATCAAGCATTTGTTCAAGTAGATGAAAAGGGGACAGAAGCTGCTGCAGCAACTTCAATTATGATAGGAATTAAATCTGCAATGCCTTCAAATGTCTTTAGAGCAGACCATCCATTTATATTTATAATTCAAGAAAAAGAAACAGGAAACATACTTTTCATGGGAAGGATGACTGACCCTACAAAAGCTCAATAAATTGTTTTAAATAAAATAAATAATCAAACTAACTAATCCTATTAAAAAGCAATATATTCCAAATAACCAGAATTTATCTTTTTTCACAATATAGTTAAGAAGATTCAAAAATAATAAACTAAATAAGAAACAAACTGTAAATGAAACAATCAAAGTAAGTGCAGGTATTGTCATAACTTCTGCAGAATATTTAATTGTCTCAAATATAAATGCTGCTAGTGCTAAAGGTATAAACATCAAAAAAGAAAACTTAACTGCTTTTTCTTTTTCTATTCCAAAGAACATTGCTGTTGAAATAGTCATACCGCTTCTTGAGACTCCTGGAAGGAGGGCAAGAGCTTGCATTAATCCTATTGAGAATGCACTTTTATTTGAGAGTTTATTTTTAGATGGTTTTATGAATTTAGTTGAGAATACAATTATTCCTGTAAAAAAGAAAAATATTCCAATTAAAAGGTAAGAGGTTAGAGTGCTTTCAATTAAATCACTTAAAAATAAACCTGCTAATCCTGCAGGAATTATTCCGATTATAAGATATTTAATTAATCTCCAACTTTCTTTGTTGAATTTTAAAATTTCTGATATTTCTTTTCTTGTGAAAATTAAAACTGCAAACAAAGAAGCTAAATGAAGGAAAGTTATAAAGAATAAATTTGGTGTCCCAATAATATTTGAAACAAGTGCTAAATGTCCGTCAGAAGAAATAGGCAAAAATTCTGTTATAGATTGTATTAAAGCCAATATAATTTCATTTAACATTTTCTATTAAGATACAGGATATTTATAAAAACAATTATTTTCCTTCAAGCCAACTGTTAATAGCATCTCCTGTTTGGCCCCATGCATTTCTATGCCATTTCCAGCATAGCACACTTCCATCTTCTCCAATACCAAAATCACAGGTTGTTCCAATTTTTGCAGCTTCAGAGCTTCCAACAAGCCCCCAAATTAAAACAGCTACAACTATTACAACAACTGCAATTATAATCTTAGTTGAGGTTTTCATAGAGTACTAATGGATATGTGCTTTATAAATATTAAGATTTATTTTCCATTAGTCTCTTAAATTTTTTTCTATATCTTTTTCCAATTATAAAACCTAAACAATCTTTTGAATTACATTTACAGAGGTGGTCTTGATAATTATCTAAATCGTAATCATAATCATAGTTTAATTCTTCTCCTTTCTTTATGTCTCTTATTGAAAATATCCAAATATGATTATTGATTATTTTATATTTGCAGTTTGGATTACAAGAATGATTAATGTATTTTGCAGGATTCCAAGGAACATCTCCATCAATATCTTGTTTTCTGTTTAATTGAAAGATGTAAACTGCTCCCACACCTGTTTCTTTGGATTTTTTTAATTGTTCTTCATATATTCTTAGTCCTTCTTTAGAAGAAACTATATTTCCCACATATTCTATTATTTTTGTTCCCTTAGGAATATTTTTTCTTGCAAATACTCCCTTTCCATGAACTTTAGAGTTTCTGACAATGTATAAAAGTGAATTTTTTTTCACCGGTGGAAAAATAAAATTTGGTTTAAAAATGTTTAGAATGGGTTTATTTAAACAATCTTCTTGAGTTTCGTTTTTCCTTTAATAATTCATTACGATTTTTCCTGACATTTCTTATATCCTCTATTGTAAAAAATGAGTTTGGATTAATTTTCTTTAATATCTTTAAGACATTTTTCAGTTCTTTTCTTTTGACAACAACTAAAATCATTTTAACCTCAGTGTTTTGATCTGCGCTATGTCCATCTATTACTGTTAACTGATATCCATTTTTCTTTAATTCATTTACTAATTTTTTAGAATTCTTTATTACAATTATTCTAATCATTGAATTTCCTATTGAAATCTTTTCATCTAAATATATACCAACATAATTCCCTGTTGCAAAACCAGCTGCATATGCTAATAATAACAAGGGATTTGAAAAATCAGACCATATTTGATTTATTGCCAATAACCATATTAGAACTTCAAAAAAACCAACTATAAAAGAGAGTAATTTAAAACCCTTAGAGATAAATATAATTCTTATTGTTCCTAAACTGACATCTGCAATCCTTGCAAAGAATATCAATAAAGGAAGTACTACATATGAAAATATCGCCCCCATGATAAAGATTTATTGTTTAAGATATATAAAGGTTATCTTGAAGTGTTAAAGTGAGAAAGAGATAAATTCCCAAGAAATGTTGTATGGAGTGTGAGAAAGATTAACAATTTGCCAGAATTAAACTATCTAGAGAGTGAGTTCAAACAAGATTTTTAAATAAATATCTTCTTAACTCAATATGAACAAAAAAATACTTGCTTTTGTATGCGACGGAAAAAAATTTCTTTTATTAAGAAATAACCCTAAAGATCCTTCTCATGGTGGAGATTACTGGTTTACTGTAACTGGAAGTGTTGAAGCAGATGAATCAATTGAAAATGCAGTTAGAAGAGAAGTAAAAGAAGAAACTAATCTTAATGTATCTGAAATTCTTGGTTTAAAATGGGGTTCTGTTTATTCTTGGGGTGGAAAAGATTATTCGGAAAATAATTTTTTGGTATTTGTTAAAAAAGAAAAAGTAGTGCTAAATGAAGAACATGTAGACTCTGAATGGCTTAATTTAAATGATTTTATTAAAAGAATAAAATGGGATTTGAATAAAGAAGAATTAAAAAAAGTCCTTGAAAAAGCAGTGAATAAAGAATTGTATTTTAAGAAAGAAAAAATTGACGAATTTAGAAAAAAAGCTGCTTAATCTTTTTCATCAATAATTTTATTTGACAGATTATTTGGAAATAAGGAATTAGTAAAAATAATTTCTTGGGTTAAAAAGGAAAGAATAGACAAGCAATATTATGTAGAAACTCAACAAATTGTTAAAGTAACTTTTACCCAATCCCAATGGGTGGGAGGTATATCAATGAAATTGAACATAAAAATTATAAAATCTTCTATTTAGAACTATTAATTAACCTTATCAGCTTCCCTCTTCAAATACTCATTCCAACACTTTTTAGTGCAAAAACATTTCTCTTCCACATCCACATAATTATCATCATTAATACAATGGTAAGCATAAGAATCCAAAACATCCCCAATCATCTTACCACAAACATCACAAACAGCCGGTTCGTCGGTTTCACCATCTGAACTGGTTATTGTCAAATCTCCATTCTTTAAAGCGTCTGATACAACTTTCTTATAATCTCTCCCTTTATGGATTTTCATTTTTTAACCTCTCCAAGGTTTGTTTCCAAATGAATAACTTTTGTTCATCATCTATTATTGCCCTGTTATTTGGACTGGTTGAGGGAAGTATAATCCAGAAAATATCTTTCTCTTTTAGTGAAGAATCATATTTGTTTAAAAATTCTTTAACAGCAGATGTTCTCTTTTTTTCTTTGGTTTTACAGGAACCATAACCATTAAAGATAATTGATGTTATATTACATTTATTATTAAATATCTTTTTTTGAAAATCGTTTACTTCTCCAAAAATTCTACCTTTATCTGAACTCCCTATTTTATTTGAATATTCAAAATTTTTAAAAACATCCCAAAAACCAATATTCTTATTTAATAATTCTTTCTCTGAATAGTCTTTATTTAATCCAATAACCTTCAAGAGGATATTTCCAGATTTTTGATAATACTTTTTATTTTGTAGGGATTCTTCACTAGGGCAAGTCCCCAATATTAATATTTTTGTTTTTGAATCAATTATAGGAGGTAGCCCTTCCATATTAGATGAAATAAGGACTAGTTTAAAAAGATGATGCTTCAGTTATCATGGGTTGGATTGGGGGAATTGTAGTTTTATTAATTGCAATTTCGGGACTTCTTTATTTTGGTGCATTGATAATAAGACCTTATTTAATCCAATTTTCTATCCTCTTTGCAATTTTAACTATTCTTTCTGTTGTAGCTTTGATAATACTTAGAGAGGAGAATTTACTTATCAAAAATTATCTCAGGCTAATCTGGAGCCTGCAAATAAAAGTTTAGAGAATGCCAAGACTTTCTTGAAACATATAAGAAAGCTGTGTGAGTAACTAAAATATATAAAAAGTTATTCTATGTTTTTATAAATGGTAAATTTCAATTTACCTACAACAAATAAAACGCCCCCGCGAAGATTCGAACTCCGATTTTCCCGACCGCAACGAGAGGTTCTATCCATTGAACTACAGGGGCTTGATAATTATTAGGGTTAAATGTTTTTAATTTTTTGGATAGATACTTAAAGATTATCTGTATTTGTAGAAGCCTTTCATTTATTTTAGTACCAATATTCTAATACACTAAAATATAAAAACTTGTTTCATAAAGTTATTCTATGATTATTGGACTTACAGGAAGAATTGCAGGAGGAAAAGGTGTTGCTTCTGATTTCTTTAGGGCAAAGGGATTTGAATATTTGTCTTTATCTAATGAAGTAAGAGAAGAGGCAAATAAACGAGGACTTCCTCTGGAAAGAAAATCTTTACAGGATTTAGGAAATCTTATGAGAAAAGAAGAAGGTTCTTCTGTTCTTGCTAAAAGGGTTATAAAGAAAATTAAAAAGAAAAAAAACTATGTTATAGATGGAATAAGAAATTCTGGAGAAGTTGAAGAACTGAGAAAAGTTTTCAAAAGTAAATTTATCTTAATTTCAATTGATGCTGATTTAAGGATAAGGTGGAAAAATGCTAAAAACAGGGCAAAGGAGAGTGACCCTAAAACATTTAAGGAATTTCTTAAAGCAGATAAAAGAGATTTTAAAGAAAACAGTCAGAATGGGCAGCAAGTCAAAAAATGTATGGAAATGGCAGATTATGCTCTTTTAAATAATGGAACAATTCAAGAATTAATAGCTCAATTAAAATTAGTTTATAGACAGTTAAATTTAGACGATTAAGATAATATGTTAATTGGTTTAGTGGGTAAACCTTCAGTAGGAAAGAGTACTTTTTTTAAAGCATCTACTCTAGCAGAAGTTGAAATTGCTTCTTATCCTTTCACTACAATAAAGCCCAATCACGGTATAGGGTATGTTAGGGTTGAGTGTCTTGACAAAGAATTCAATACTCAATGCAATCCAAATCATGGATTCTGTATAAATCATCAAAGGTTTGTTCCAATTGATTTAATGGATGTTGCTGGACTTGTGAAGGGTGCGAGTGAAGGGAAGGGATTGGGAAATCAATTTTTAGATGATTTAAGAGGAGCAGATGTATTTATACATATAGTTGATGTTTCAGGCACAACTGATTCAGAAGGAAAACAAGTATTTGATGCAAGCTATAATCCTTTAGAGGATATAGAATTACTTGAAGATGAATTAAATAAATGGTTTTGTAATATCCTTATGAAAGTCTGGAAAACTTTTGCAAGGACAACTGAAATGTCTAAAGCTAAATTCTCTGAAGCTGTTGCTAAACAATTTTCTGGATTAAAAGTTAAAGAAGATAATGTTAAGGATGTTTTACTAAGAATGAATCTTCCTGAAAAGCCAACTAGTTGGAGTGAAGAACAGACAATAAACTTTGCAGCAGAATTAAGAAAAGAAAGTAAGCCAATGATTATTGCTGCAAATAAAGTAGATATGGAAAATGGAGAAAAAAATTACAAGAAGATAAAAGAAAAATACAAAGATTATTTGGTTATACCTTGCAGTGCAGATTCTGAATTAGCTTTAAGACAAGCTACTAAAGCTGGTTTAATTGAGTATATTCCTGGAGAAAGAGAATTTAAAATATTAAAGGAGCTTAATCCAAAACAGAAAGAAGCACTTGAAAAAATAAAACAAAATGTTTTAGATAAATTTGAATATGGAACAGGAGTTCAACAAGTTCTTAATTCTGCAGTATTTGATTTCCTTAAATATATTGCAATATTTCCTGCATCTGCAAACAAGCTTGGAGACAGTAAGGGAAACATACTTCCTGATTGCTTCTTAATGCCTCCTGGAACAACTGCTCTTGATTTTGCATATTCTCTTCATACTGATTTTGGAAAGAATTTCATAAAGGCCATAGATGCTAGAACAAAAATGGCTTGGGGTAAAGAACACAAATTAAAACATAGAGATGGTTTAGAGATTGTTACTAGGTAGAAAATGAAATTATCTATAATAATCCCCGCATACAATGAAGAGAAAAGAATTTTTAAAACTCTTAAGGAATATTATTCTTTTTTTATAGAAAGATTAGGTAATGAATTTGAATTAATAATAGTTACCAATAATTGTAATGATAATACATTAGAAATTACAAAAAAATTTTCTAAGGATAAAAAAAATGTAATAATAAAAGATATTCCATTTTATACAGGAAAAGGTGGAGCAATTATTGAAGGATTTAGAATAGCACATGGAGAATTAATAGGATTTGTTGATGCAGATAATAGTACAAATTCTGAAAATTTCCATAAGTTAGTTGAAAACATAAAAAATTTTGATGGAATAATTGCATCGAGAAAAATAAAAGGAGCAAAAATAGATCCAAAAAGGAATTTATCTAAAAATTCCTCAAGTTATCTTTTTATGTTATTTGTAAAGATAATATTTGGATTAAAATACAAAGATACTCAATGTGGAGCAAAATTATTCAAAAAAGATATTGCAAAATTCATTTATGAAAATCTTACTGAGAAAGGATGGGAATTTGATGTAAATCTTTTATATTTATGTAAAAAAAATAATTTTAAGATAAGAGAATATCCAATTTATTGGACAGATTGTAATGGCTCAAAATTAACAAATTTAGATGGGATAAAATCTATATTAAATTTAACCAGATACAGAATTAAATTAATTTCTTCTACGAAAAGTCCAAAACTTAGAACCAAGAAAGTTTAATGATATACTTACAGCTGTTCCAGATACAAATGCGATATTTCTCCCAAGAAGAGTGTTTCCTATTTGAGAAATAACTAAAGAAAAAATAGCTAAATTAATAAGAGCAGTAATTCCATAAACTATAATCCACTTTGGAAGCTGGTATTTTATCTTTTCTTCTCTTACTCTAAATGTTATATTTCTGTTCATTGTAAAATTCCAAACCATAGAAATTAATATTCCCAAAATCCTAGATATTTGTGGCATAAGAAAACCACTTCCAAGAATATAAGCAAATAGATTAAAAATAACAAAATCTATTAAAGTTGCAACTCCCCCCACAAAACAAAAAATAAGAAATTTAGGGATTTTCTTTATATCCATCTTGAAGAAAAGAATATTGCTTTATTAAAGATTGTTAAATAAAGATAATTATAAATAAGATAATTTAGTAAAAAGTACACAATGAAGAAATTGGATAAATATGTAATATACTGTATATTTGTAATATTTATAATCTGTATGATTTTATTCTATAAACCATTATTCAGCAACCAACCATTAGGTTTAGATACTTTAGGACATTTAAGTAAGGTTTCTTATTTTAAAGCATATCCTTTTGCAAATTGGGATATGTCTTGGTACTCAGGAACATTATTCTTAAAATTATATTCCCCATTATTTTATTATTTAATCCCAATCTTCCAGAATGAAATTTTTGGAGCAAACTTCTTGTGTTTTTTAAGTATACTTCTTACCTGCTGGGGTATTTACCTTTTTGTCAGATATAAAACAAAAAATGAAAAAGTTTCTTTATTTTCTTCAATTAGCTTTCTTAGTGTATTAGGTATCTCTTATTACTGGATTGCTGCAGGTAATCTTCCTTACTTTTTTTCTTTATGGACAATTCCATTTTCATTATATTTTTTAGAAAAGTCACTTATAGAAGAGAAAAAAAGATATTTTGTATATTATTCTGGTATATTTTTAATAGGAATACTAAGTCATGTAATAATAGGATTTTTAATAGGAATATTAATGATTATAAGAATTTTATCTGAGAAAATAAATTGGAAAAATATCAAAAAATGTTTCTTTTATGGAATTATCCCAGTATTACTTTCATCATTCTGGTTCATACCTTTTATTTTCTATTCAACATCTCCTGGAGGATATGCTGGATATATCCCAAAATTTATTCAGCTTTTTGGATTTAGAGATAATATAGCTTGGGGGTTACAAGCAGGTGGAATTGGGATTATTTTCTTTTTTTATATTTTCTCATTATACTTTATAAAAAGTGTGTGGAAAGACAAAACAATAAAACCATTTTTTTATACAACAATTCTCTTAATATTTGTTATTCTTGGTCTACTGGGAAAAAATTATCCTTATGGTGTTGATCCTGTTAGATTTATTTTACCTTTTTCAATAATTTTATGTATCTTCTTAGGACTTGTTATAAATAAGAACAAGTTATTTAATAAAAAGTTCATGATTATCTTGTTGACTATTATACTTTTAGTAGGTATAATCTGGAATATTCATGTTATCCATAAAAATCTTGAAAGATTCTCTTATTATAAAGAAGATGGTAGATATGGTATTTTTAAGGATATAATGAACAATGAAAATTTCCCTTTAGAAGATAATTTTAGTAATTATAGATTTGGTACCTCAAAATATATCTTTGGAGAAAGCTTAAATTATTTTTTCCCAAAAGTTCCTCAAACATTTGGATATCAAGATGCTGGAATGTTAAATGCTCCAAGATATTATGATATGAGATGGAATATTTGGATATCAGATAATATAAATGATTCTATATTTTGGCTTGATTGGTTTGGAATAAAATATTTTGAGTCAGAAAATAAAGATTCGGTAGGGAAATTTTTAAATGATTCTCGTTTCAAAGTAATAATGAACCAATCAAAAAGATATGATTTTACTCTATTTGAGTATTTAGAAGCAAAGCATATTATTGCCCTTGTAGATTACGTTAATAGTACCTCATTTGGAGAGGAGAAGGAATTTGAAATAGAAAGAAAATCTCCTGATAGAATAATTCTGAGATATGAGAGTTCAGATAAAGATGATGCGGCTTTATTTAAGGAATTTTATCATAAGACTTGGAAAGCAAAAGAACTAGAATCTGAAAAAAATTTACAAATATACCAAACTTCAATTGGTTTTATGTATGTAAATGTTCCAGTAGGTTCCAAAGGAGTAATTTTCTACCAGCATAAAACAATTGAAGACATTTTAGGGATATTTTTAACTTTAATAGGCATTTTAATATTAATAATATTTTTATTAAAGGATACAAAAAAATGAAAGTAAAAATCAAACTTCATCCTAATTCTTCTCAAGAGAAAATAAAGGAAGTTGAGAAAGATAAGTCCTATGAAGTTTGGATAAAAGAAAAACCTATTGATGGTAAAGCAAATAAAGAACTAATTAAAATCTTGAAAAAGCATTTTAAAAAAGATGTTAAAATTACTAGTGGATTTACTTCAAGAGATAAGATTATTGAATTGAGTTAATGTAGGTATATAATAGATTGTTAATAAAAATTCTTAAAAAGGAGAGTAGTGTGAAAAGAATATGAAAATATCAATAAAAGTGAGGTTTAATTCAACTTACCCTAAATTTGAAAAAGTTATGCCTGGTAAATACATATTGTATATTCCAGAACCGCAGACAGATGAGAGTGAGAAATTCATAAAAGGACTTCTATCAAATAAACTTGGTGTAAGGAAAGAGAATATTTCTCTGATAAATATAGAAAAAGATGGTAAATGGAATTTTCACATTGGAGAGTGAAAATGAGATATGAAGAGGCCCCTGATTTACAAATAATTGCAGAAGATATTTCTAAAACTCTTTTTCCTCATATAGTAATGGAAAGGGTTAAGTGTTACAGAAGTTATGGGAGTTCTACAAAGGGGACAATTGCAAGATGTCATGCTCTCGGTAAATTAATGCAAAAAGCCATAGGAGTAAAGGCATATTATGCTCTTGAATTTTTATCTGCAAGATTTGATAAACTAAGCAAAGAAGACCAGATGAAAACAATTATACATGAATTAATGCACATACCTCAGACATTTGGAGGAGGATTCAGGCATCATAATCATGTAACTGAAAAGAATGTAAATCTTATGTATAGAACATATCTCTCTAAGAAAGAAGGAAGAGATAAATTTGAAAAGAAGAGTGGATGGTTCAATTAATGTTAAGTAAGAGATAAAGGATAAAATTATAAATTACTATTTGTTGAATATAAAATGCAGGTGATAATAAAAGATAAGTCTAAGAATATAAAAATTAAAGATGTAAAAAAATTATCTGAGTTTGGCAAAGCTATAGGGTTAATGTTTCGTTCAAGAGAAAATTGTCCTGCAATGCTTTTTGAATTTTCAAAACCTACAAGAATGAGGATTCATTCTTTTTTTGTGTTTTTCAAATTTGGAGCTGTATGGTTAGATGATAAAAATAAGATAATTGAAAAGAAGATTGTAAAACCTTTTTTACCGTCGATAGTTCCAAAAAAACGTTTTTACAAACTTGTTGAAATACCTTTAAATAAAAAATATAAAAAAGAAATAAAAATTTTATTTAAAAAGAGTAACTATTCTTAGATGATTATTTCCCGTCGAAGAAAGATTTAAAAAGAATATCAACTATGATAAATCATACTCACAAAAAAGGAGGTTAAAAAATGGGAACCGTTTTGGTTAAAAATGTTGTAAAAAGAAAGCCAGGATATCTTTACTATGTAGACGGAAAGGGAAATGTATGTGAAGCTAAAATGGCTAGAGGCGGAAAGAAGAAAAAGAAAGCAGCTAAAAAAACAACTAAAAAGAAAAAAAGATAAAGTTGCTTAATGCTTTTTATTTTTACTTTCAAATTATTTTTTAATTAATTTTATATACTAATTCTATCTTTTTTTTTAATGACAGTTATTTTAGGAATTGAATCAACTGCACACACTCTTGGAATAGGTATTGTAGAGAATGAAAAAATACTTGCAAATGTGCGTGATATGTATACAACAGAGCAAGGAGGAATAATTCCATCTGAGAGTGCAAAGCACCATGAAAGAGTTTTTCAGGGATTGTATGAAAAAGCACTTGAAACAGCAGATATAGAAGAAGAAGATATAGATGCTATTGCATTTTCACAAGGACCAGGTTTAGCACCCTGTCTTTTAGTTGGATTAAGAAAAGCAAAAGAAATTTCATTGAAATTAAACAAGCCAGTTGTTGGAGTGAATCATTGTGTTGCACATCTTGAGATAGGAAAAATAACTGGAGCCAAAGATCCTGTGATGCTTTATACTTCAGGTGCTAACACTCAGATAATAGCTTATGCTTCTGGAAAATACAGGGTTTTTGGTGAAACATTAGATATAGGTGTTGGGAATTTTATTGATAATTTTGCAAGGTATTCTGGAATAGGATTTCCTGGAGGTCCTGTAGTTGAGAAATTAGCTAAAAAAGGAAAAAATTATATTGAATTGCCTTATAAAGTGAAAGGAATGGATATTGCACTCTCTGGAATATTAACTAACCTGAAACAAAAAGTTGAATCAGGAAAATATTCAAAAGAAGATTTAGCTTATTCTCTTCAGGAAACTGTTTTTGCTATGCTCGTAGAAACTGCTGAGAGGGCTTTGGCGCATATTGGAAAAAAAGAACTTTTATTAGGAGGAGGAGTTGCATGCAATTCTCGTTTGCAGGAAATGTGCAGGATAATGTGTGATGAAAGAGAAGATGGAGTAAAATTCTTTTGTCCTGAAAAAAGTTTATTGGTGGATAATGGGGCTATGATTGCATTTTTAGGAGAGATAATGTTTAAAGCAAAATCAAATGTTTTCAAAAAAGAAAATCTTAAGGATTTGGACATTAATGCTTCTGAGAGAACAGATGATATTGAAGTTGATTGGAAAAATTAGTTTTAAAAACTTCATTTATCTAATTATTTTATAAAAAAGAGGAAAGAATGAATAAAAAAGGAACACATGTTGAAGTTATAATTTCATTTGTGATATTTATAACATTTGTAGTTTTTCTGTTTGTTGCTTCAAAACCTGCTATAATAAAACAAGAAGATAAAACAAATCTATTAGATAATTTAGAGTATAAAATACTGGAAAAAGAAATTTCAGCTGATGTAAAAGTGATAAGTGTGACAATTTCTTCAGTTACTGGAAATTGTGTTAATCTGGGAAATTTTCTTGATGGACAGGATATAGATGGAAGAGTTGTTGTCAAAAATTCTTCTGGAGATAGTGTTGAAGCCCATATGGAAGGAAACAGCTTTTCAATAGATAGTAAAGATACTTTCTTTAAAATTTATTATTCTGAGGAATTTGATTTGATAGCAGATAGTGGAGCAACGTGCACACCTGCTACACCAAATGTAGGGTTAGTAAAAAATAACAGATATGTATTAGAAGAAAAGGTTTACACTTCTTTAAATAAAGAATATGAGCAATTAAAAGAAGAGTTAGGTGTTGGAGGGGGAGAGAAGATAGATTTTACATATGGAATTGTTTTATCAAATGGAACAATAATTGAAAAAGAGCACCCTGAATTAAAAAGCAATATTTCAACAAGCATTTATGTGAGAGAGACTCCAATTGAATATGTAAATAAAGATTATGAAATTGTTCAGGGTTATTTAAGAACAACAATATGGTAAATTCAAGAATTAAAAAAAACAAAAGAGGATGGGTAAGATTATTAGAAGCATTCATAGCAATAGTTTTGCTAACAAGTGTTTTGGTTGTTGTTTCAAAAACAAATTCTTCACCAAGAAATGAATTGCAGGAAAGAATCTCAATAATACAAACTTCAATAATAAGAGATATTCAATTAAATGAAGAATTAAGAGCAGCAATATTATCTGTGAATGTTGCAGACCCTGTGGAATGGGAAGATTTTGAAACTTCTGGACTTTCAGGAGTTAAAGAAAGAATAGAAAAACTTGCTCCAAAAGATATGGAGTGTAGTGCTCAGATATGTGAGATAAATAATCCTTGTTCTCTTAAAGATGTTTCTAAAAAAGAAGTTTATGCTAAATCGGGTATAATTTCTGCAGATTTAAACACATATTCTCCTAGGCAAATAAAGATGTTTTGTGTTAGATGAACCATCTTTGATTAATGTTCCAAAGTTCATTGAAAGACCTCCAATTTTCCTGATAATGTAATTCCATTTAAAATATTATTTAATAATTCAGGATTTTTGTTTTTAGCCAAATTAAACCCTGATTTTGAAAAAATATGAAGTGTTATTTCTCTATTTAATTTATTCTTAAATTTGGAATAATCCTTTTCTTTTTTTATCTCTGTTAAAAGAAATAAATCAATATCACTTTTGCAATCATCTGTTGCAGAAGCATAGCTTCCAAATAAAATTATAGTTGGGTAATCATAATCTTTTTCAATTTCTTCTATTAATTTGGATTTTCTGAGCTTTTCAAGATTAAAAAATAATTTTAAATTTAAGAATTTTTTATTTATAGTTGCCTTGAAATAATCATAGGGTTTGCCTTTTTTTATTTCAATAACCTCTTCTTCAACTAGTTTAAGCAAATATTGCCTTATTGTAGTATGATTTATATTAAGTAATCTTGAAAGTTCTCTTATTTGAAATTCTTCATTAGGATTCTCAAAAAAAGGTTTTAATATTTTTAATTTCATTTTCATGTGTAAATATATACTTCCAGATGTTTATAAATATTTCCAATTATCCTTTCCAATTAATTAGAGGTTTAATGTATTTTATTATTTTAATTGATTTTTTCTGAGCTTCCATAATTTTGTTTATATCTTTGTAAGCCATTGGAGATTCATCAAGAGTTTTTTCGGAGATTGTTCCTTGAATTCCTTGCATTGATTTTTTGAAATCATCTAAAGATATTTTTCTTTTAGCGTCTTTTCTACTCAAGGCTCTTCCTGCACCGTGTGAAGAAGAATTTAAGAATTTGGGATTTCCTAAACCCTGAACTAAAAAAGAACCGTCTCTCATATTACCTGGAATTATTCCTTTCTCTTGTTTTTTTGCAGGAGTTGCACCTTTTCTATGAATATAATATCCTTTTTCATAGATTGCATGATTGTGGTTCTTATTTACCCAGAGTTCTGTTGTTAATTTTTCATTTAAAACTTTTTCTAATGACTCAATTACTTTATAACTTATCTCTAATCTGTTAAGTAAAGCGTATTCTAATCCAAAATCAAGAATATTCAGATATTCTTTACCTAGTTGAGAGTTTACATCTAATGGAAAAGTTCTTTCAAAATTGTCTTTGCTGTTTGAAGCTTTTATCATGTATCTTTTTGCAACTCTATGTCCTATTCCTCTGCTTCCTGAATGTATTATTAACCAAACTTCTTTTTTGTAAAACCCTATTTCAATAAAATGATTTCCTCCTCCTAAAGTTCCTAAATGTTTAAGTGAAGTATTTTTCAAAAAATGAAGAATGTCTTTGTCGTATGGGCCTTTTTGGAATTTTTCAATTAATTTCATGAATTCTTGTTTAGTTTTTTCAGAGAGGTTTTTAGGATTTTGATATTCTCCTACACCCATTGGAATTGTTCTCATAACCTCTGAATAGATTTTTTGTTTGTTGTCCTGAATTTTCTTTAAAATGTCTTTTCCTTTTATTCTTACAGCTATTAATCCACAACCAATATCATAGCCTACCCAAGCCGGAACTATTTTTCCTTTAGTTATAAGGACTGCCCCTATTGGAGCTGAATATCCTTTGTGGGCATCTGGCATTAGAGCTGCAGCTGTTACAAAATCCTCAGAATAGCAATCTTTGAATTGATGAAGTGTTTCTGAATCTGCATCTATAGAATAATCAAAGATTTTTTTGTCTTTTGTCTTTGTTCTCATTATATACTGAATTATTACAAAACTTATAAATGGTGCGGTTATATGTAATCATAGTAATAAATGAGATTTACAACACCATTTAATACTTACCATATTAATTCAATATACTCTTCAATTCCTTTAATTATTACATGATTCTGAATTATTTCATTTATAAAATTGTCTTTGTACTTAAATTTATTTTTATCTAATTTTACAATATTCAACTTAATGTTATACATTCTTTCTAAATCCTTAACTTCTTGAATATCTCCAATAACAAACAAATCAATATCAGAAGTTTTTGTCTCTGAAAAACTCGCATAGCTGCCAAAAACACCAATTATACCTTTGCTTCTCTTTTCAATTTCCAGAAGAAGAATAATTTCTTTAATGGCTCCTTCTGGAGCCATTTTTGTTTTTAGAAAAGAATACAAATATTTAAACACCCGAAATAGTATATATAATAATATAAGGGCCAAATAAATGAGTAAAAAGGCATATAATAACATTTAAATAGTGTAACTGTGTAGTCGTAATATGGGAAATAAAGTGTGGAAAAATATGAAGAATCTGGCATATTCTATCCCAATAGCATTAATGAGTGTTTTGCCAGGTTGTGAACCTGATAATGCTCCGCCTACAGCAAAACTTAATGTTAACCCTCTTTATGGAGAAGTTCCTGTTGATGTAAGGATGAAAGTTACAGGACAAGACCCTGATGGAGTTGAGGATATTAAGCAGTATATATTATATATAGGGAATGAGAGTGTGAAAAGCAGCACCCCTATTGATATAACAAGAAATTTTACAAATGAGGGTAAAATTGATATATATGGTGAAGTAATTGATTCTAAAAATCAAAGTAATAAAACTCCTGCAAGTCAATTAGAATTAACTCTAACAGAAGGAATAGAGCAATCTGCAGTTTTATCAAATGGAAATGAAATAGTTTATTCTGCAACACTCAAGAAAAGACCAAATGCAGAACTTACAGTAAATAAAAATGGAAATTTGTTTTTTAAGCAATCTATAACAGATAATTCTCAAACAGGACCTGATTATCAAAAAACTTTCAAATATGACCCAGATAAATTAACAAAAGGAGATTATGAATTTATACTT
>Ga0255347_1004341_pt1 | contig 17264 bp, 9 predicted proteins | sample wastewater_treat_2_FD_192479 | JGI IMG/M metagenome (GOLD analysis project Ga0255347, IMG submission 192479) | Wastewater microbial communities from Lulu Island WWTP, Vancouver, Canada - plant24 | ecosystem: Engineered > WWTP > Wastewater > Unclassified | place: Canada: Vancouver, British...
GCTAATGGATACAAACCCAAAACGGTCAGGACCAGGCTTGGCGATATCACCTTTGCCATTCCACAAGTGCGAGAAGGTGGTTTCTATCCTTCAGCACTTGAAAAAGGTATGCGAAGTGAACGAGCCCTGCTGATTGCCTTAGCCGAGATGTACGTACAGGGCGTCTCAACCAGAAGGGTCAAAGCCATCACGGAAGAGCTGATGGGTGTTGAGATATCCGCCATGCAAGTCAGTCGAGCCGCCCAACAGCTGGACGAAGTCTTGCAAGAATGGCGGGAACGACCGCTTGGAGAAATCCAATACTTGTATGCTGATGCCCGCTACGAGAAGGTCAGAGAAGCGGGACAGGTGCGTGATGCGGCTGTTTTAGTAGCCACAGGGATCTCTCCTGAGGGAGAAAGACAGGTTTTAGGGGTTTCGGTATCCCTCAGTGAACATGAAACGCATTGGAAGGCATTTTTAAAGAGCTTGAAAGATAGAGGCATGCATGGTGTGAAGCTGGTGATCAGTGATGACCACGCAGGTTTAGGGGCAGCCCGAAGAGCCGTCCTGGGCAGTGTGCCGTGGCAGCGATGTCAATTCCACCTTCAACAAAATGCACAAAGCTATGTGCCACGACAATCGATGCGGAAAGAAGTGGCGGCTGATATCCGGGCCATGTTCAATGCGCCAGATAAAACGACAGCAGAGCAGTATCTCAAGGTGATCATTGAAAAGTATGCTCGTTCTGCGCCACGATTATCTGTTTGGATGGAGCATAATCTGGCCGAAGGTTTTACTGTCTTCGATTTCCCACTTGAACATCGAAGATCGATCAGAACCACGAACAACCTGGAAAGGATAAATAGAGAAATTCGTAGAAGAACCAGGGTTGCAGGTGTATTTCCAAACGAAGCTTCTTGTTTGAGACTGATCTCAGCCAGGTTGATGGAGATCAGCGAGGATTGGCAAATCGGCAAGCGTTATTGCGCTGGCAGGTCATTCGATTGTTAAAGTACAATGGGTATTTCTGGCTCGAATTTACAGAAAAAAGGTTGCATAATCCCTCATCCCAGCAGCTAGATAAATAAAATTCTTGAATAATTGATTAGAAAGCATCAGTTTGATTAATAATTGTTGGGCTTACCAAGTGTTTCAAACAAAACACCGATGTGAATAGCGTGAATGCTGAACAATAAGCGTTAACCTGAACAGAACATAATACTGAGATTATACCAAATACAACCTTAAGATTGTTTTTTTGGGACTAGAACCAATGAATTTTTAATTAATAATTACGAGATACAATTAATTAATGGAAAAAATGAGGATTGATCAACTGATGGTTAATCGTGGCCTGGTTGAAAGCCGCAATCAGGCTCAACGATTGGTAATGGCTGGTGCAGTACGTGCAGAAGGAGAGATGGTTCACAAACCCTCTGCACAGGTACCGATTGATGCGGAAATTGAAATAAAAAAGCAGCCAGAATTTGTATCTCGAGGCGGTGAGAAACTTTCAGCAGCCATCAATGCCTTTAATGTCCAACCAACTGGAAAGATATGCGCCGATGTGGGTGCTTCTACTGGGGGTTTTACCGATTGCCTTTTACAAAATGGCGCGATAAAAGTTTATGCGATTGATGTGGGATACGGGATATTGCATTGGAAGTTACGTCAAGATCCTCGTGTGATCGTGATGGAGCGCACGAATGTCCGCTTTTTACACACCTTGCCTGAATCGATAGACCTGGTTACGATTGATGCTTCTTTTATTTCACTTGTTTTTATTCTGCCAGTTGTAAAAAGTTGGCTTGACGAGTTGAATGGGCAGGTAATAGGACTGATAAAACCCCAATTTGAAGCGGGAAGGAAAGAAGCAGCAATTCATGCCGGTGTGATTAAAGATCGTTCTGTACATGTTGAGGTTTTACATCGAACGCTTGAGGCTGCCAGTGAGCTTGGATTTTTTCCAAGAGGCTTGATACCATCACCAATCCGTGGGCCAAAAGGGAATATTGAATTTCTGGTCGATTTACAACTTACGCCAGGTAAAAATTGTGACCGTGAAAAAATGATTGAAGACGCTTTAAAAAATGTACACTAGGAGTTAGAAAAACAATCAATTCCAAAAATATTATTCGTATAGCATAACAGCAATTTAATTGCTTTTTGCTGATTGGTACTTTTTGGCGAGAAGGTATAATTTCAATAACATTGAAAGCATGATTGAAAAACAATGAATCTTGATGGCGATTTGATTTCATCAAGCATGCTTCCAACACAAAGTCTGCACGCCAAATTGGCATGCTTTTTTTATTGATGGTGATAATTTCGGTTATACTCTAAGCTGATGATAGATAAGGTAAGGAATTTTTGTATCATTGCCCATGTTGATCATGGTAAATCGACTCTTGCCGATCGTATGTTGCAGATGACTGGCACAATCGCCGACCGCGATATGACCGAGCAGGTTCTGGATAGTATGGACCTGGAGCGTGAAAAAGGGGTCACGATTAAGGCTTCAGCCGTTCGCATGCAATATCAATCCGGTGGGGGGCAGACATATGCATTAAATCTGATTGATACCCCCGGGCATGTGGATTTTAATTACGAAGTCAGCCGGGCATTGGCCGCCTGTGAAGGGGCGTTACTGGTGGTGGATGCAACTCAAGGTATTGAAGCTCAAACTCTGGCGAACCTTTACCTGGCGTTAGAATCTAATTTAATCATTATCCCGGTAATAAACAAAACCGATTTAATCTCTGCACAAACTGATGCTGTTGCTGAAGATCTGCACAATCTCTTGGGGACGCCTCAGGATGAGATCATTCGTATTTCAGCCAAACGGGGGGTCAATGTGGACCAGGTATTTAATGCAATCGTTGAACGCATCCCACCACCATCGGGAAAAGATGATCAACCGTTGGAAGCGTTGATTTTCGACTCGCATTACGATCCATATAAAGGAGTCATTGCCTACATTCGAGTCTTTAATGGCAGAATTACCCCCAATGATCAGCTTTTAATGATGGGGACCAGAATAAAAACCTCGCCGGTGGAGATTGGGGTGTTCTCGCCCAACCTTAAGCCGGTTGCCGAACTTAAAGCGGGCGATGTTGGTTATATTGCGACTGGTTTGAAAACTGTTTCCGAGTGTCGTGTTGGAGATACAGTTACGTTTGCTACCGGCGGTGTTCCGCAACCACTACCGGGTTACCAACAAGCTAAACCAATGGTTTTTGCCGGAGTTTACCCAACCGAGGGAGAAGACTATGCCGATTTGCGAGAGGCTCTGGAAAAATTACAGCTCAATGATGCCTCTCTAACTTTTGAGCCAGAAACTTCGGAAGCCTTAAACTTTGGGTTTCGTTGTGGATTTTTGGGGCTTTTTCATATGGAAATTATTCAAGAGCGACTTGAACGTGAATATGATATGGATGTCGTTTTCACAGCCCCTTCGGTTGAATATTGGGTTAACCTGAACAGTGGTGAATCACTAAAAATTTCTTCTCCGGCAGACTTGCCAGAAGAAGGTTCGATCGATCAGATCCTTGAACCATGGATGGATTTAACCATTTTTACGCCGACAGAATATTATGGTGTGGTGATGGATTTGGTTCGAAATAAGCGCGGGATTTTCATTACGCAAGAATATCCTTCGCCAAGTCGAGTCCAAATTTCTTATGAGATCCCGCTTTCTGAATTGATTATTGATTTCTTTGATCAACTTAAATCGGGCACCCGCGGTTATGCGTCTATGGATTACCACTTCAAAGAATATCGACCGGAAAATTTGGTGAAGGTTGAGATTCTGGTGAACGGGGAGTCAGTTGATGCGTTGACAGCTATTGTCCATAAAAATGATGCCTATCACAAAGGGCAAGCCCTGGTCTCTCGCTTAAAAGAATTAATTCCACGACAGCTATTTACAATCCCTGTTCAGGCTTATTCACAAGGTCGGGTGATCTCGCGGGCAAATGTGAAAGCTTTGCGGAAGGATGTGATCGCTAAATGTTACGGCGGCGATATAACACGAAAAAAGAAATTGCTCGAAAAACAGAAAAAAGGCAAACGCCGCATGAAAATGGTGGGTAACGTGGAGATCCCGCAAGAAGCCTTTATGGCAATCCTTCGACTGGACAAATAATGGCGAGGCAGCAAACAATTGCCAGGATTTTACGTTGGCTGGTGCCGCTATTGATCAGCGGTTTGGTGATCTGGCTGGTATTGCACAAGATTGATGTTCAGGTCTTTTTGCAGCATTTAGGAAAGATAAGCTGGCAATCTCTGGTAATTTCAATATTTATTTTTTTCATTAGTTACGCCTTGCGTAGTTACAGCTGGTTTATTTTGCTGCGGCAAAAAGTGACTTATGGCGATGCTTTTTTTACAATGGGGGTTGGCTATTTAATAAACAATATCCTTCCCTTTCGATTGGGTGAATTTGGACGCGCGATCATGTTGGATGATTCGGGTCGGATAACACCACTGGAGGTGTTTTCCAGTGTGATTGTAGAGCGCATCCTCGATGTTTTTCTTGCTGCGTTATTTTTTCTAAGTGTTCTGCCCAGGGTATTAAGCAGCAATATAAACCAGAATTTGATACTAATTGCCTTTTTCCTGGCTATTGTCGGATTAATTGCATTGTTTTTTCTTGCGAAATATCGCCACCAAGTTCTTGCATGGCTAAACAAACGGATGGGGCATGTTCGGTTCATGCGAGATTGGCTCCTCCCAAAGATTGCCCGGGTCTTGGAGGGGTTTGTTGTTCTAAGTGATCCAAAAGCATTTTTAATGGCTTTTGCCAGCCTAGCCTTGAGCTGGTGGCTTGCATTTATTATGCATTACTTACTGTTTAGAAACTTTAATTCGCAACCTCCCTTTTGGTGGATGATCTTTGTCCTCAGTGCAGGCGCTTTTGGGGCAGCATTGCCCTCTGCCCCAGCTGGATTAGGCGTTTACGAAGGCGTTGTGGTGGCTTCTTTTGCTGTATTGGGTGTGGATGCGGAAATTGCTTTAACACATGCGATTCTGACCCATGCCATCTCTTTTTTATTTTCCAATCTCATCGGTCTGATAGGTTTGCGTCGGCGTGGCGAGGCTTTGGCTGGCTTTGTTAAGCGGGTGTTAAAACGTTCGCCTGGGACTACAGAGATTATGTAAATGTTATGAAGATCTTAATTGCTCTTACTTATTATCAGCCGCATAAATCGGGTTTGACTGTATACGCCGTGCGTCAAGCGCGCGCCCTGGCAGAAATGGGGCACAAAGTGACCGTTCTGACCTCACAATATGACCGTTCGCTACCAGCACATGAATACTCAGAGGGTGTTGAGGTGATTCGTTTGCCGGTTGCTTTTAAACTGTCAAAGGGCGTTATCATGCCAGGGATGCTTTTTAAAGCCTGGCAATTAATTAAAGGAGCTGATGTGATAAACCTGCACGCTCCTCAAATGGACGCAGCCTCAATTGCCTTGATATCAAAATTGCAGAAAAAACCGATGGTGTTGACGTATCATTGCGATTTGCAAATGCCTGCAGGCTGGTTTAACCAATTGGCAGGATGGGCAGCAAGCCAGGCTAATCGTATTACTGCATACCTGGCTGATGCGATTGTTCATAACACGCGTGATTTTGCAGAACATTCACCTTTCTTAAAAAAGTTTTTAGACAAGCTAACCGTTATCCAGCCGCCTATTGTTGTTGAGTCAATTTCTCAAGCAGAAATTGCAGCTTTTCGAAAAAAGTATGCCATTCAGCCTGACCGGAGGATTATTGGAATGGTTGCCCGTTTGGCTACGGAAAAGGGGGTTGAATTCCTGGTTCAGGCCATGCCCAAAGTATTGGAATTATTGCCCGATGCACAGGTAGTATTTGTCGGTGAATATCAACACGTGTTTGGGGAGCAAGCCTACCGAGAAAAATTATTACCGATGATTGAAGCCCTGGCGGATCACTGGATCTTTTTAGGTGTGGTCAACGAGGTGGATAAATCTGCTTTTTATCAGTTGACTGATGTGCTTGTATTGCCCAGTATCAATAGCACCGAATCGTTTGGCATGGTCCAGATTGAAGCACTTATCAGCGGGACACCGGTAGTTGCTACTGACCTTCCAGGTGTAAGGCAACCGGTATTGACAACTGATATGGGGATGATAGTCCCTGTGATGGATGCGCCAGCGCTGGCGAGTGCAATTCTTTCCATACTTACTTCAGGAATGCACGTTGATTCTGAGAAGAATAAGCGGATCACTGATTTTTATGCTCCACAAACGGTAGCAGAGGCTTACGATTTGCTTTATCGTCGACTGGTTGGTGATTATGAATAGCGACCAGCTGGATGAAATTCTGTGGCGGCATATTTCCAGACTGCCATATTTCAGAGGTTTTTTACGAGCAATCGAAGATCGCTTCTGCCAAGAAATTGTGTTTAAAACTCCAATACTGGACCTGGGTTCTGGTGATGGGCACTTTGCCTCTGTTGCATTTCGTGAAAAACTGGACGTGGGGCTGGACCCCTGGATTGAACCTACTATTGAGGCACGGGAACGACAGGCGTATCGTATGCTTGTTTTAGGTGAAGGGGGGCAGATCCCATTTTGTGACCAAACCTTTAACTCAGTCACAAGCATTTCCGTTTTAGAACACATTCAAGAGGTTGAGCCAGTGCTTGCAGAAGTGAGGCGTGTGCTGGTGCCCGATGGGATATTTGTCTTCTGTGTACCGAATCACCGCTTTCCTTTAGAATTAAGTGGGCGGAAATTTTTAACGAAAATTGGCTTGCCCAAGCTTGGTGTGGCTTATAGTCGTCTATTTAATCGGATTGCACGGCATGCTCATACGGATGCACCGGAAATTTGGGAAGCACGACTTTCGAAAGCGGGCCTTACTCTGCTGGAAACCTGGGATTATTTTCCGCCGCGAGCCTTACATATTTTGGAATGGGGGCACCCTTTGGGTTTGCCAGCATTATTTAATAAGAAATTGTTTGGCCGGTGGATATTAATACCGAAACGTTGGAACCTGGCACTTCCGTGGAAATTGACCCGTAAATATATGGATGACCCCAGATCGTCGGAAGGCGTTTGCTCTTTTTTTATCGCGCGGAGACCTGTATGAAGCAGCTTAAACCGCTATTTTATTACAGCTATTCCGTGTTTGAAATGGTAATTGGGTTTAAAAACTGGCTTTCTTTAGCCCCCCTTTTTATTAAAAAAAGCACACGTAATATTAAGAAATTAAAATTGCGGCGACCTCCCTTAAATATTTTGGTACGCAGCGCTATGGATATTTGGTCTGTAAAAGAAACCTTTTTGGATAAATTTTATACACGCTTTGGCACGTCAATAAAAGATGGTTGGATTGTAATAGATATAGGGGCAGGAATTGGCGATTACAGTCTTTATGCAGCGCATAACAACCCTGCTGGAACTGTATATGCATTTGAACCTTTTGCGGAATCATATGAACTGTTGGTACGTAACTTGGCATTGAACGGAAAAGAAAACGTATTTGCTTTTCAAAAAGCGGTTTGGAGTGAAGCAGGAAAGATACAGCTTGACCTTTCTACCGGTGAACCCTTGCAAATTAGGGGCCATGATCAACCCGGGATCAGTGACATTTATAACGCATTAAGCGTTGAGGCAATTGGCTTGCAAGACTTAATTAATGAAATGGGTATAAAGAAGATTGATCTTTTAAAGCTGGATTGTGAAGGGTCTGAATACGAAATCTTGTTCAAAACGCCGGAGGACGCTCTTCGAAAAGTTGAACGCATAATCATGGAATATCATGATTTAAATACAAAAAATAATCACAGGTCGTTAACTGAATTTCTCCAATCTCAGGGATATATCGTTAAAACTTACCCAAATTTTGTGCATTCAGAAATCGGCTATTTGTTTGCTCTACGCGCTTAATTTGTTGGAAATTTGTCTCTTTAAATTACGCTTTTATTTGGCGATTAAAAATTGGTGCAGTTGTCAGGATATTGTCTGTAGAGTATTATATTTTCCGAAACGAGAAATTAATTTTAATGCCATGAAAATAATTTTATTTTGAGGTTTTTCATGCTTTATAACGCTGACCCCAGCTCGCCAACAGAACCCAGTGTTTGGGATTATTTCACTGACAAAGTGAAATCCTGGATGAAAAACCAGCCCAATGAAGATCCCAGCCTGGAGGAACGGTATCCTTCGCCGCCAAAGTCGATCCCTTGGTTTACTGTTGCAGCAGTAATGCTGGCCCTGCTTGCCCAGCTTTCACTGGAACCCTCGGCAAAGCGTGCAGCCTGGCCAGGGGTTTTATTGTATGTTGGAGCGTTAACCTGTGTCGTTTTTGCTTTTTACCGGCATGAGTGGGTCCTGCCACCTCAAAAAACAGGTTCGATTGATGCTTTTACAATATCTTTCAAGCTGGAATATCTCATAGCTAGCATTATTTTTTCGCTATTGGCTTTCCTTTTATTTGGAAATGGGCGTTTTGGATATGTGAACACATCGCTATGGATCCTGAGTATCGTTTTCTTTTTTCTGACATTTTGGCCTAAAGAAATATCTATTAAAAATCAGATCAAGGCAGCCTGGAAATGTTTTAATGAACAAGGTTGGCAAGTAAAAATTTCACGTTGGACCATCATCGTGCTGGCGTTGATCGCTGTAATTTTGTTTTACAATTTTTCACGTTTGAATTCAGTTCCACCTGAAATGCTTTCTGATCAAGCCGAAAAATTAATGGATGTCAATGATATTCTTAATGGACAAAGACCTGTGTATTTTCCACGTAACACGGGACGAGAGGCTTTGCATTTTTATGCATCTGCTGCCTTTATGAGGCTTTTCAATCTTGAAGTTTCATTTCTTAATCTCAAAATCGTGGCAGTCTTTGCTAACCTTTTAACCTTGTTTTTTATCTATTTGTTGGGGAAAGAATGGGGCGATCGCTGGGTAGGATTGGCGGCTGTCTTTTTTGCTGGGATAGCTTACTGGCCATTGCTGTTTACTCGGCTGGCTTTACGCATCCCCTATTACCCATTGTTTGTCGCTCCTGTGATGACTTTTATTATTCGCGGTCTTAGGCGCCAGAATCTCCCCGATATTTTATGGGCGGGGTTGTTTCTTGGGCTTGGGTTGCATGGCTATACACCATATCGCATCATGCCAATACTGGTTGTGATTGGCTTTTTAATCTACCTGGTGCACACTGGAGATAAGAATTTACGCTTGCATTCGATATTAGCGCTTGTCATAGTGGCTTTCGCGTCCTTGTTGGTGTTCATCCCCTTACTGCGGTTCTGGGTAGATAATCCCAATCTATTCGCATATCGCGCCTTTTCACGTCTAACTGGAATGGAGGTCGGCTTTCAGAATTCACCTCTGGTGATCTTTTTACAAAACTTTTGGCGGGCAAGTATCATGTTTTTCTGGGATAACGGTGTTATTTGGGCGCATTCAATCCCAGGAAGACCGGCGCTGGAGGTGATCTCAGGTGCATTTTATTTTTTGGGAATCGCTGGCCTGATTCTCCGTTATTTTCGGAAATGGGATTGGCGCGATTTGTTTATGCTGGTTTCAATACCAATGTTAATGATGCCCTCAATTTTGTCACTTGCTTATCCTGGGGAAAATCCTTGCTTGAACCGCACAGCTGGCGCGATTGTCCCCGTTTTTGTTATCATTGGGATGGCTTTTGTCAGCATTTTCCGATCGATAAATCAGTACATCTCCGTAAGAGCAGGACGGCTTGCTTTAATTATTGTGGTGATCCTGTTATTGGTTTGGTCTGGTATCAACAATTATGACCTGGTCTTTAACCAGTATTTTTCAATTTACCAGGACGCAAGCTGGAATACTTCAGAGGTTGGCAGGGTGGCAGCATTTTTTATTGAATCTTCTGGGTCCCCTGAAACGACTTATGTTGTGGGATACCCTCATTGGATTGACTCTCGTCTGGTGGCGATTAACGCGGGTTACCCTGGCCTTGATTTCGCAATTTTCCCAGAAGAAATCCCTGTTACCCAAACAGACCCTCGGGCAAAGGTGTTCTTTCTAAATATTCATGACGAAGAAAATAGTCAGTTAATCCAACAGACATTTCCATCAGGTGTCCAATGGCGATTTGAATCTGAAATTCCAAACAAAGATTTTAAAGTCTTTTTTGTGCCCCCAACTACTGGAGCAAATCCCTGATGGATGATAAAACAACGCCTTCAAATACCCAGGTCAAAAGAAAACGCTGGCTTGACCTTCTATTAATTGCGGCTGTGTTGTTATCCGTTGCATCTGGTACCTACCTGCGCTTTGTGGGGGTTAATTGGGACGAAGATCAGCATATGCATCCGGATGAACGGTTTCTGAGCCTCGTTCAGGTGGCGATTGCTCCAATAGAGAAGCCAGGGGAATATTTTGATACGGATAATTCAAGCCTAAACCCGGCAAACCGAGGATACACCTTTTTTGTTTATGGTACGTTGCCGATATTTATTGTGCGTCACATCGGTGAGGCTTTAGGAAAAACAGATTATCATGCCATTACTATCTTGGGCAGACAGCTTTCAGCGATTTTTGACGTAATTACGGTTTTACTTGTATATGCTATTGGAAAACGTTTGTATGGCCGATTGACGGGTCTTTTGGGTGCGGTCTTTTATGCTTTAGCAGTACTGCCAATACAGCTTTCACATTATGCCACAGTTGATACATTTAGTAATACTTTTGCGACATTGGCGGTTTATGCTGCTATCTGGGCTTTAACACGATCTTCAATTCAAACACCAGAAGCTGATCATAATGATCCTTCAGACAATAACCAACTTGAAATTAAAGAAGATTTTCATACCGTATTCCATGGAAGTAGATTAAAAAATTTACTTTATGAATTGGGGCCATATCTTTTATTTGGGTTGGCTTTAGGCGCTGCTACAGCCTCAAAAATTAACACCGTTGTTTTAGCGCTCGTTTTGCCGCTTGTCGAAGCCATGCGCTTAATGCGGTTGGAGCCGACCAAACGCCATGAAGCAGTGTTTCCTATCATTCGAAATTTAGCCGTTGCTGCTGTAATTAGCTTTGTTACTTTCCGTATCGGGCAACCCTATGCATTTAAAGGCCCGAGTTTTCTAAATTTTGGTATCAATCAAGCATGGTGGGAAGGAATGCAAAGTCTGCGTGTTCAGGCATCTGGTACGGTTGATTTTCCACCCGCTTTACAATGGGCTCGGCGTCCAGTCACTTTCTCCGGGAAAAACTTAGCGGCTTGGGGACTTGGTTGGCCATTGGGATTATTCGCCGGACTATCCTACTTAGGGATGGGAATTTCGATCCTGCGCAAAAAGGAATGGCAACAGCATTTGCCCCTATGGGCCTTTACGGGATTGCATTTTATCTGGCAATCAATTTCATGGGTGCGCACGATGCGATATCAATTCTTGATATACCCGTTATTGACTCTGATTGCCGCGTGGGGATTGACGAAATTATGTATTGCAAGCCGAACGATTAAGCTGAGGAAAATTGAAGTAAAACCAAAGCTTATTCGAGTTGGGGGCATCCTATTGACAGTTGGGATCATTTTGGGTACCGCAATTTGGGCAGTGGCTTTTTCAGGTGTTTATACCCGGCCGCATACTCGGGCATCAGCCAGCCGGTGGATTTATCAAAACATTGAAGGTGGATTGACCTTACATATCGATACAGATGGTGGGGTTTTTAAACAGCCTTTACCCTATCGAGCAGGCGATACTATATTGCAAGGAGCGCCTTTTTCCCAGCCTTTTATCAGCCCGTCGGATGGTTTGGTAACCATGGTGCAGTTCCCCCATATATTAGACCAATCTGGGGTTGGTGGGTTGAAGATGGTTTTTTTATCAATCGTTTCAGCAGATGAACCAAACGTTGTTTTGGCTTCAGCTTCGATTGAAAGTGAATTTATATCGACAGATAGTGACCTGCGCGGCATAGCATATGAATTTATCCTGGATATGCCATTGAGGGTTACCAAGAATACACGTTATTTTATCCAGCTCTCGCATAATGAAGAAAACTTGAGACTGGTTTTAAACGGTTCACCTTCTGTGGCAATTATGACGGATGCAGGTTGGCTGTTAAAAAGCCCATTACCACGTATCCAACAAAGTGTTCGGTTTGATCAGCCCTATCAAATGAGTGTGCGGGTGGTTGAAAGTGGGGCGATCACAGCTGTTAGCATGCCTTTCCTGGTTGATCAGGCAGGTTTGCCAGGTGAAAAAAATCTGACACTTACCTTGCAAATTGCTGATCAGGGTGGCCTTTCACTAACAAGCAGTATTCGCGGGAATTTTAATATAACAGAAGATATTCGGGGCGGTCCGTTTGCATTTGTGTTAACTGAACCATTGCAGGTTGAAGCCGGGCAAACACTGACGGTATCTCTAACAACTCAAGATAAAGGAACTCAGCTGGTACTCCATGCATTTGCGCCAGCCCATGAAAGCAGTTGGGATGATGCCATCCCATACCCGGTGGATGGTTTCAGCCCTTACAGTGATGGCGGTGGGATCTATCGAGGTGATTTGAATTTTGAGATGTACTGGCCGGATGATTCGAATAAGTTGGAGCGGTTTGAAACCATCCTCGACCAGGCAGATTACATTTTTATCACCTCTAACCGTCAATGGGGAACGACAACTCGTGTACCAGAACGTTACCCTCTGACGAGCTTTTATTACCGCCACCTTTTAGGATGTCCTGCGGATAAAGATATTCTTTGGTGTTACAGTGTTGCAGAACCAAACATGTTCGACGGGGCATTGGGATTTGAGCTTGAAGCAGTATTTCATTCTAATCCGAAATTGGGGCCCTTTGAATTTAATACCCAATTTGCTGAAGAAGCTTTCACAGTTTACGATCATCCAAAAGTGTTGATCTTTAGAAAAAGCCCAGATTATGATCCAATTTCTGTACGAAATTTGTTGCGCACAGTTGATTTGAATCAAGTGATATATTTTACCCCTGGTGAAGCTTCCAGTTACAAAAAGCCTGATCCTCAGCATGATTCAAATCCGCAGCATAACTTGATGATTCCTACCGATCGACTGAACGAATTGCGTAAGGGTGGCACATGGTCAGAACTTTTTGATCGAGAGAGCTTTATTAATCGTTCACAAGTTGCTGCCGCCGCAATTTTTTATGGATTTATATTGGTTTTGGGATGGGTCACTTTTCCGATTATAAGTTTAGCATTTCCTGGCCTGGCTGATCGGGGATATCCTCTTGCCAAGCTGGCAGGTTTGCTGTTAATGGCGTTTTTTGTGTGGATTTTTGGGTCTTTGGGTGTGCCGGTCAATCGACAGATGATCGGATTTGTCCTTTTAGGGTTGGCAGGATTGAGTACGGCTTTGATTTTCTTGCAACGAAAAACACTCTGGCGCTCAATTAAAGAGGATTGGCGTTATTTCTTGATGGTTGAAGCCCTCGGCTTACTGGCCTTTTTAATGTTTGTATGGATAAGGACAGGCAATCCTGATTTATGGCACCCTTACAAGGGCGGCGAAAAACCAATGGATTTTTCTTATCTAAACGCAATCATTAAAAGTACATCTTTTCCACCATTTGACCCGTGGTTTGCCGGGGGATACATCAATTATTATTATTATGGGTTTGTAATCGTTGGTATGCCCATAAAATTATTGGGGATTGTCCCAGCTATAGCATACAACCTGGTGCTTCCACTTTGGTTCAGCCTGTTGATTTTAGGCGCTTTCTCGGTTGGGTGGAATCTTTACCTGGGTATTCCCAGGCCATTAGCCCATCAAACTGGTGAAAAACAAGGCAAACAGCAGCTGAAAGCGGCATTTGCTGCCGGTTTGGTTACAGCTTTTTTGCTGGCGATATTGGGGAATTTAGGCACAGTCAAGTTATTATTGAACGGTTTCCAAAGGATTGCTGCTGCTGGATTACCAATAGAAGAAGCCTCTTTGTGGCAGCAAATCGGTTGGACGATTCAGGGTTTCTTTCAATTTTTAAGTGGTACCCATCTGCCCTTTTACCCCGGTGATTGGTATTGGTTTCCCAGCCGGGTTATTCCCGGAGAGCCAATTACGGAATTCCCATATTTTACGTTTATTTATGCCGATTTACATGCACACCTGATTGCTTTGCCAATTACTGTTATTGCCATCAGCTGGGCGGTGTCGGTAGTTTTGAATAAAGCTCGTTGGGGCGATATAAGTGGCAAAATGAAACTGATTGGATTGGTGATCGGTTTTGCCCTGGGAGGGATTTTCATCGGTGCGTTGCGACCAACCAACACTTGGGATTTTTACACCTATCTTGTGTTTGCATGTATTGCCCTTGCTTACAGTGTTTTCAAGCACTATCAGCCGCGCTTGAATCTCAATTTCAATGGCAGCGAATGGCTAGAAAAAATTATTGCAGCCTTGATTGCAGTCCTTGCGTTGGTAATACTGACTTTTCTTTTGTACCATCCATTTTCATATTGGTTTGGCCAGGCATACACCCGGGTTGACCTTTGGAAAGGAAGTCGAACGCCGTTGGGTTCATATTTCACTCATTGGGGACTGATGCTTTTTATTATCGTGAGTTGGATGGCATGGGAAACCTATCACTGGATGAAAACAACTCCTTCATCAGTTTTGGCAAAGTTAAAGCCTTATCGGTTGTGGATCAGCTCAACGTTGGCAATCCTGGTTATTGTGCTCGTGCTTTTCTTGTTGAACGGCATTTTTGTTGGTGCAATTGTCCTGCCGCTTGGATTGTGGATAATTATTTTGTTGCTCAAACCCGAACGCTCGGATAGCAGCAGAGCACACCTTTTTATGATCGGTACAGCTTTAACGTTAACATTGGCTGTGGAATTGATTTATCTGCCAGGCGATATTGGACGGATGAACAGCGTGTTTAAATTTTATTTACAAGCCTGGGTTTTATTTGCCCTTTCAGCCGGCGTATGTTTGATTTGGTTATTTCAATCACTGCATTTCTGGCGGAAAAGACTGGCTTTCGTTTGGAAATTAATGCTGATAATGTTGGTTTTGTCCGCGGCTCTTTTCACCGTTATGGGCACTAAAGATAAAATCAACGACAGGATGGCAGCCGATGCACCCAAAGGATTGGATGGCATGGCCTATATGGCTTTTTCTGCCTACTATGATATGGGTGTGAATATGCAATTGGTGGAAGATTATGATGCCATTCGCTGGATGCAAGATCACATTGAGGGTTCTCCTGTTATTTTGGAAGGGCAGGCTTTTGAATACCGCTGGGGAAATCGCTATACTATCAATACGGGTTTACCCGGCGTGGTCGGTTGGAACTGGCACCAGCGTCAACAACGGGCAGTATTGCGCAATTCAGCCGTTCAAGACCGGGTTAACAGGGTTGACACATTCTTTTCAACGGAAGACATCGGTTATGCCCTAGAATTTCTTCAGGCTTATGACGTTACATATATTATTGTCGGGCAGCTTGAACAGGCTTTTTATCCAGAAGCAGGTCTGGCGAAATTCGACCAACATGATGGTCATTTATGGGACACCGTTTATCATTCTGGCAATACGACAATCTACCAGGTTCGAAAATAATCGGGTTTTTGTTTTAAAAAACTGCAAAACCTGGAGCGGACAAGTATAATACTGGAAGAACAACGAACAATTAGCCTAAACCACAAGATTTGTTAAAGTTAGGTACGTTTTAAAAAACTCGATCTTAAAATGATTGCTTGTTTTATAAAGGTCGCGACATTTTAATAACCGTATAAGTTAAAAAACGCATACAAAAAGTATTGGTTTCATGGAAAACGAAAACAAAGCAACCAAGCACTGGGTAATTACCATCGGAGCGTTTGTTATCGCCCTGGCTTTCCGACTTATTCGTTTGGGGGTTTTAACACTCACCAACCAAGAAGCCCAATATGCCTTGCAGGCTTTGGCCGTCGCCAGGGGAGAACAAACAGTTTTTAGCGGTTATCACACTTATGTAGGCCTGACTGGATTGCCGTTTTACCTGTTTTCGGAATCAAATTTTATGGCACGTTTTTGGCCTGCATTTGTTGGTGCGTTGATTGTATTTATTCCGCCGATGTTTTCAAATCGAATTGGTAAATGGCCTGCGCTGTTTACTTCCTTTGTTTTGGCTATCTCTCCTGAAATGGTTGGTCTTTCTCGGATTGTCGGTTCTCCGATAATGGCATTCGTGTTTATATTGCTGGCCATTGGCTTTTGGTTTAATCGCAAATTTATTCCAGCGGGTATTTTCTTGGGTTTGGGTTTGATGAGTGGGATGAGTTTTTGGGTGGGGGTGCTGATACTTGGTATAACGTTGTTAATTTCTAAAAGGCTGTTAGGTTTCCAGCTGACCTTTATCCAAGAAATGGAAAACGGTTTAACACCGACAATGTGGACCAAATTCGCAATCTCGCTGACCTTAGCTCTTGTGGTGATTGGGAGCGGAATGTTTATGGCGCCCAGTGGGTTAAGTGGTATTTTTTCAGGGTTATTCACATTTATTAATGGGTTTTGGCAGGCTCGCCTCATCCCATGGGGATGGGCGTTACTTGCATTGTTAGTATATGGAACTGGTGCGGTAGTTTTTGGTTTGTGGGGTGCTATAAGGGGGATTTTGATAAGAAACAAGGTGGATGCTGTCTTGTCTTTGTGGGCAGGGATCGCCCTTGTTTTTATATTTTTGTTCTCTGGAGGTACAACAGGCGAGATAGTGTGGGTTACCTTCCCACTCTGGATCCTTGCTGCGCGCGTCGTCTTCTTAGCCTGGCAAAAGCCTGAATCATCAAAGTTAGTTGTAGTTATCACAACAGTAATTATTATTGTGATAGCGGCTTTTAATGCCCTGGCTCTGCGTGCGTTTGTGGCTCCCGGTTTGTCCAAATCAGAACAAATGAATACTCTAATTGCCTTAGCCGCCAGTATTATTATGATGATCGCAATTATTTTACTGATTAATTATGGCTGGTCTGAAGATCTTGCCCGGTCGAGTTTGTTGCTTGGGATTGGATTGGTGCTTTTGGTCAGTATGATATCTGTAAGTGTAAATTCAACAGGGTTGGGTTCAATTGAACCTCTTGAACTCTGGTACCCGGATGAAGGAGTCTTCCTGTCTGAATGGATTCAGGTGACGATCGATCGCGTTATGGTGTGGAATTCTCGAAGCATAAAACCTGTAGACATAATCGTTTCAGGGATGGATTCACCAGGTTTACGATGGGCGTTACGTTCTTATGATCAGGTTGTATTTGAACCTTTTGTACCATTGCAATCATCTCCGGGAGTTTTAATC